>Ga0210409_10000113_pt1 | contig 183236 bp, 167 predicted proteins | sample IncBWH17MmetaG_FD_161649 | JGI IMG/M metagenome (GOLD analysis project Ga0210409, IMG submission 161649) | Forest soil microbial communities from Barre Woods Harvard Forest LTER site, Petersham, Massachusetts, United States - Inc-BW-H-17-M | ecosystem: Environmental > Terrestrial > Soil >... | reverse complement strand
GCGCATTACGCTGGAGGATGCCCAGCAATTGGCCATCTCCAAAGGCGGGCGATGTTTATCCGATAGCCGTATCGACGGAAACACCATGAGCTATGTCGACGGCAACACCATGCTTACCTGGCAGTGCGCGGATGGTCATATTTGGCAAGCCCCAGCAAAGCGGTATCGCAAGACTTGGTGTTCCGTATGCAGTTTTGAAAAAAAACGGCTTGGTCTTCCTAAAATGCAGAAACTTGCCGCAAAACACGGTGGCCGCTGCTTGTCCGACACCTACAAAAATATCAAGACACCACTTACCTGGCAGTGCATCGAAGGCCACACCTGGGAAAGCTGGCCAACTAGCGTTCAAAAGGGCGCCTGGTGTCCCGAATGTCGCCGTGCCGCATCGGACGACAAAAGGAAATTGGATGCCAAGAAGAGGAAAAAGCGATTTTCCCTGCCGAATCTACTGTAATCCATGGATAGAGAAAGAGAGAATTTTTATTGGTTGGATATAGATTAACCATCATGCTTTTTCGCTGTTTGTGCTTGCTTTTTTACGCTAAATTCAACCGTCAACAATCTTTACTTAAACAATATGAAAAATCTAAAATCGCTGTTTGTTTTGCTCGTCGCCCCGCTATTTTTCATCTCAGTACATGCCGACGAGCCAAAAGTCCTACAACCATTCGAAGTTGTCCCCGGCACAATGATTCCATTGGTTCTATTGAATACAGATGACTTGATGGTCACAGCTCAAGTAACGACGGACGTGTATGACCACTATGAAAATGTCGTTATTCCGAAGGGCAGCCGGCTAGTCGGCAAGAAAATCCGGCAAGTAAATGATCGGCACGAAGTGAAGTGGACGGGGTTGCAGGTTCCCGCAGCAGCCGGAACGCTTCGCCTTGATCCCCCTCTACAAGCCACCATGCCAGATGGATCGGCAGGATTGGTGAACTTCCAGACTGCAGCGCGCGCTGGCGCAATCACGGACGCGTCGTTTATCGTCCCACATTGATGAATACGACGGCCCCGTGATGTTCCGGGCAGAAATAGCGTGCAAAGTACGTTATTTTGCTCCAATCAGTTGCCGGCTATTTCCCGGGAAACCCCTAGTCTCTTAACGCCGTTCCAGGGACTTGTTTATTTATTGGGCGAAGCATCCATTGTGATTGGCGCTCTTCGGTCTAAGCGGATGTTCGTGGCAGAATGCTGCCAAAACTGGCTGTCTGTGGCGGCTATTCCATATGAGTAGTGACACGATATCTAAAAAGAACAAGTTCTATATGCCTGGAGGTAAATTTACTCATGTCACGCGAACTTAAAGGTTGGGCACGACCGCGGCCGCTGAGAATCGCCTTCTTGCTTGAGGACGGCGAGCATGCTGCTCTTACTTTGGACGGTGTTTTCGCGGATTGCTATGACCGCTGGGGTGGTCGCTTTAGTCTGATTGTGCCTTGCCTCGATGGACGGATTATGGGCAGCTACTGGCCTTGGCTTGAAGCCTACGATCCCGACATCGTCTATTCGTATGTGCCGCTCAGCAAGGCTGACATTTTGGAAGTACACGAACGGCTTTCTCCTTCCGAATATGTGTTCCACAAACTCGGCCTCGAACCACGGCTGGATGTTTTCGGTTTCAAACCGTCTTACACATTTTCGCCACTTTCTTCGTTATCCACTATTTTCAAACTAGCTCGTTACAACCCGAGATTTGGTGACGGTAGCCCTATTAGAATTATCGACAGTTGGTTTACCGAAAAACCAACGCGGTTCCTAACAGATAATCTGGGCACATACCATCATAGTCGGGGTAATAGTATCTATCCGCGGGATGCCACGGCCGCTGCAGTTTTGCTTACAATTGTTTCGCCAGACATTCAGGCCGATCGCCAATATGGCGTGCCAGCTGACCTCCATACGATCCCAAGCGAAATAACCGCCTTTAAGGAGTTCGCAAACAAACGAGCCACAAGCCTCTCGATTGTATCGGCGCTGTTTGCTCCAAAACTCGACGTTCGAGCTGGCCGCTGGAGCGAATCGTTCAATCTCGTCGTCGGCGACACTTTTGCTGACCGTGTTCTATTCTGGAATGCGCGCCTGTTAATCCCCGAATGGCTCGATTCTGACCTATGTTGTCTGCGTGTAGGATTTGAGCAGTTAAAGGAACCTGATTTCTTGGCTACCCTCGGTGACCTGCTAAAGCATCGTAATCACGTAAATGGTGGTTCTGGCGGCCAGTCGCAAGTTACCATTCGTTCTACCTCGCTTAGTTCGGAGCAACTCGAAGAAGCACAGTTGCTCGTAATATCTACAAGGCCGTGGGGTCCAGTTACAACCGAATTAGTTTCCGAAGCAAATAGCATTGTCCCCTCGGCCGAAGCACTTCAAACCGCAAGAGAGGGTAATCGGTTCGGTGGTGGGTTCTTTTCGCAGCCAGACTGGACAGGATTTATGTGGTCCCTCCCGGCGGCACATCCGCCAGCGACTGTACCCGACCATCTCTCCGATTCTCCAGTACGACAGACGTTCATTACCGGTTATTGGTGCACGGACTTTGCCTTTGAGTATGACGGTCCTGGCTCTCGCTTTACGGACAAAAATCGATGGATGCTCCCGCGTCGTTGGCGAATGACTGGAGCTTTCAAGGCCTCGTTGGTTGATGATCCGGAACACGCCGCACCGCCCTCAACGCGGCGAAGCCGTCATGGAAATCTGGCGATCTTTGTCAATGCGGATCACCCTGTTGAAACAATCAAGGTCCCGACGGCTCACGAAGCAATGCACTACGCGCTTGCCGTGGACGGGTTATGGGCCGAACCTAATGACGAACATGGGAGGGTTCACCCCCAAAACAAAGTTATATGGACCCACCCGTCGAACGAGGCACGTTATCTGACGGGTGTTCTCGGTATGACCGGAGGACTTCGACGGGCAAGGCAGTTTCTCCTACATCCGTTCCTTCGAGAGAATTTTGCAAAGCTTGGCGGCACCCCCAACCTTCCAACGGACCAAGTAATTCCTACGGTTAATCGACTGCAGAAGATATTTAAGCGGCAACCTATCTCAAACCCCTGCGAGATGCTGAGGTAGAGCTGGTTGCAAGAAAGAATTCGCGACTCTCACAAATTCTCGTTGGGCATGAAGCGTTCAAAAATAAGGGAGCTGATCACCCACTAATGGAACAATTGGCGAATTTCAATGGTTCGATTGAAAGCTATTTCGAGGGAAAAGATCATTTAGGTGCAGTCATCGTGGATCAGCTCGGCAAAAACCTGAAAGATCAAATCGACACATATATCCAGGAACTCTATGAACCCGGCAAAAAAACTGGTTTGGCCGTTACAGAGCGAGGCCAAATCAAGAACTTGCTGGAAAAGCTTGAGCTCTCCATACAAGGGGAAATCAGACCTGGACTGGGAACTCTTAATCGACTTTTCATGGCGTCCGAACTGCTACATCTGAACAAGAGCAATTGGACGGGAATGCGGCTGGGATTAGTAGAAGAGCTGGAAGCGCATCTGCACCCGCAAGCTCAAATGCAGGCTATCGAGACGTTCCAGAAGCAAACAGGCGTGCAATTGATACTAACTACGCATAGCCCCAACATTGGATCAAAACTGGAACTTAAAAATCTTATCATTTGTAGCGGAAACAATGCATTTCCTATGAGTTCCGTTTACACGGAATTGGATGAGGACGACTACGTTTTCCTTCAGCGTTTCCTGGATGTGACGAAGGCAAATTTATTTTTCTCTAAGGGCATCATATTGGTGGAAGGATGGTCGGAGGAGTTGCTGTTACCCGAACTTGCAAAATTGATTGGCTACAACTTAACAGAAAATGGCGTGGCCGTTGTCAACGTGAACAGCCTAGCTTTCATCCGCTATGCAAACATTTTTAAACGTAAGAATAGTCCTCACTTCACCAAACCTGTGGCAGTTGTAAGCGATGTCGATATCCAGCCAAATGACGAAGATGGTTCCGTTGTGGGTGACAGGGTAAAGCTTACCCTAGGACTTGCAGCCAAAGCCGCGAAATACGATGGTCAAAGTGTAAAGTCCTTCATTGCGCCTCAATGGACATTGGAATATTGCCTCTCGAAATCAACTACGTTCAAGGATCAGTTCGCTGAAATCGCAAAAGCCGTGCATAGCAAAACTGACTGGACGGACTTCGATGCAACTCTCGCAGATAAGTTGAAACGCCGTGCCTTGTCCAAAACGGAGATTGCGAGCCGACTCGCACAGTCGATTGCCAGTGGAAAGATTGACAAAACGAAGATAGCTGGAGACACGCATATTGAATACCTAGTTAGGGCTATTGAATATGCCTGCGCACATTAACGTTTCGGATGAAGATTTCGCGTATGCGGAGCGTATTCTTCTGCCCGCCGGCGCAACCTTCGACGACGAACGCCGAAAGTTTATTCGGAATCTTGAAACGATTGATTTGCAGGCGGTTCCTGGAAGTGGAAAGACAACAGCTCTGCTCGCGAAGCTATTGATAATTGACCGCTATTTACCTTTTGACGATGGTTCTGGAGTTTTGGTTATATCGCACACTAATGCGGCAATAGACGAAATAAAAAACAATATTGGTCTCTATTGCACCAATCTTTTCAAATACCCTAATTTTGTAGGAACAATTCAGAGTTTCACCAACGAATTCCTAGCGACACCATTTTATGTCGATAAATATAAGAAATTACCTCTTCGAATTGATGACGATATCTACGGCCAAAAATTCTCCGCACCTCCGTATAAGATAAGGGAATTCACGGATCAAGAGAACAAGAATGCCAGGCGCTTCCTTTTGGCGAACAAGAAGGTCATACGATGGTCCTTTGTCGATGGCAAAGTTTGTCTAACAGACGAATATTGCGGAAAGAAAATTGACTTCAAAAAACCGAAGAATAAGGCTAAGTCTTACGAAGACTGGAACGCGGATGAAAAAAACAGGGTTCGACAATGGATCACAAAATTCAAGGCCGGAATTCTGAAGGCTGGATGTCTTTGTTATGACGACGCGTATTTCCTTGCAAACGTTTCGCTTCAGAAAAATTCGGCTTCCAAACTGCTTCTCCAAAGACGTTTTTCGGGCGTGTTCGTCGACGAGATGCAGGACATGGCACAACATCAGCACGACCTTTTGGAGTCAATTTTCTTTGACGGCGGATCAAGTAGATCGACTTACCAAAGAATTGGCGACAAGAACCAATCCATTTTCGATGGGAAGGAAGCCACGGCGCAGAATTTTTGGAAAGACCGGGAGACCGTCTTGGAGCTTAACGGCAGCTACCGACTGAGTTCGACACTTGCAAGTGTCGTCAGTTCGTTTGCCATCGTACCGTCGAAAATTGAGGGGCGAAGGAAAAATATTGACGGCAGCGACATTGCTATCAAACCCCATTTCATCGTGTTTTCGGAAACTTCAAAAGGGCAGGTAATTTCTCGATTCGCTATGATCGTCAAAACGCTGTTGGATGAGGGAAAAATTCAGGCAAACTTGCGCAATAAATACAAAGCAGTTGCGTGGGCAACGCAAAAGGACGATGGAAAGTTACGGCTCTGCGACTACTATCCAGACTACTCAAGGGAAGAGCAACAGCAAAGAACAGATTATTCTACCCTCGAAGAATATATTGCCAACTATGACAAGAATGACCGTACTTTGTCGTCCGTTGAACGAAATATTAGTAATGCGCTACTCAGAGTTCTGAGGGAAGAAGGAATTGTCGATATTACCCAGGCGCAATATTCGAATTCAAAAATGCGAGAATTTCTGAAAGATTTCAAACCCAATTATTGGGTTGCGTTCGAGGCTAAGTTGTACAAGTGGTGTCTAGATGTCGTTCAAGGGCACGGCACTGCTGCTTTGTTGGATATTAGGAATAATTTACCTGAATTTCTCCTCCAGTTTGAGGGCCGGATAAACAATAGTTCAAATTTTATAAGCGGAACCGGCGGACTCACAGTTTCAGCGTCAGTCTCGCTAAGCAAAAGACTGAGAAATGTCTTGCAATATGATGGTTTCGATGTGGAGGTGTCGACAGTGCATCGCGTTAAAGGAGAGACACATGCGGCGACCTTGTATATGGAAACGTTTTATCAAAAAGGTGCTGGAGGTAACTACGAATCCGAGCGATTGGTAAATTCACTAAAAGGCAATACTTTAGCCGTGGATGCCCACAATCTGGTCAAACAATCAGCGAAGATGGTTTATGTTGGATTCTCTAGACCAACTCACTTACTTTGTTTTGCAGTGCACGAATGCAGATTCGCCAAGTTTGGCGAGGAAATAGACAAAGACATATGGGAAGTGGTTCGACTATAGTGCCCGTCTCCAATTTGATAGCAAATCGTATTATTTATAGCTAGCGCTTTGATCACGTACGGGGACGAGACAATCTAGCGAGTGGTGGCTGAGTCAAGGTAACCGTTCTGACAGGACTATTAGTTGTGAACAACTTGTTTGTAGCTCTACAAAAGCAGGGATTCATCGCCGCCAGCAGCTGGAATTGCGCTGGGAAATCGGCTTGACGCGCCGCGCGCGAAATCGTGATGTGGCCTGATTCCAGCGGCTCACGTAATACCTCCAGCACACGTCGGTCAAACTCAGGTATTTCGTCGAGAAACAATACGCCGCGATGCGCCAAGGAAATTTCACCGGGGCGCGGCGGGCTGCCGCCGCCAACCAGCGCCACACCGGATGCGGTGTGATGGGGCGCCCGATACGGGCGCACCTTCCAGCGCGCGCCGGAAAAACCGCTGGTGAGCGACTGCACTGCCGCCGATTCCAGTGCTTCACGATCGCTCATGGGCGGTAAAATTCCCGGGAAACGTGCCGCCAGCATCGATTTTCCAGTGCCGGGCGGCCCCACCAGCAACACGCTATGCGCCCCGGCAGCAGCCACTTCCAGCGCACGTTTGGCTTGCACTTGCCCTTTCACATCACTGAAATCGGCGTAAGGCGGCGGCCGTCGCTGCGGCTCAGCCGTGTGGCGTAACAACCTGGTTTCTTGCTGTTTGGAAGAAAAGTGAGCGCATACCTGCAACAGGCTGTCTGCGGGGAAAATGCGGGCATCGCCGACCAGTGCCGCTTCTTCGGCGTTGCCGCGTGGCAGGATGAAAGCATGCTGCTGGTCGGAATCCGCGGTCATGGCAAAAGTCATCGCCAGTGCCCCGCGTATCGGCCTTAGCTCGCCTGACAGCGACAGTTCACCGGCAAATTCGTATTGATCGAGTTCGTCGGACGGCATTTGTCCCGATGCAGCCAGGATGCCGAGCGCAATCGGCAAGTCGAAGCGCCCCGATTCTTTCGGTAAATCGGCGGGCGCCAGATTCACCGTGATGCGGCGTGAGGGAAATTCGAAACGGGCATTTTGCAGCGCTGCGCGGACCCGGTCTTTGGATTCCTTGACCTCGGTTTCGGGCAGGCCGACGATGGTGAAAGATGGCAGGCCGTTGGCCAGATGGACTTCTACTGTGACTGCGGGCGCTTGCATGCCTGCCAGCGCCCGGCTTTTCAGTACTGCCAGCGTCACTGGCGCGCCATCAGGGAGCCCCGAAATACGTGCTACGCGATGCAATCTCGGCACTGCGATGCTCACCGTACTTTCGTACGGCTGCGCTTCTCCTGCCGACCTTGCAACGCTCGCTACGGTCTTTCGGGCTCCCCATAATCAGCGCTTCAGTTGCGTTTCAAGCTCGGTCACGCGAGCTTCAAGCGCCTCAAGTTTTTCACGGGTGCTGGCCAATACCTGGGCTTGTACGTCAAACTCTTCGCGCGTGACCAGATCCAGTTTGGCGAAACCCTGGCCTAGCATAGCCTTGACGTTTTTTTCGATATCCTTGGCGGGGGAATTTTCGATGGCCTGATTGATCTTGGCTTGGATGTCGTCAAAAAAATTGGGTTTGTTCATGATCGATTGCCCTTTAAGGCTAAATAAGAAAAATGATAACCGATACGCGCAAACCCGACATCGAAATTGTGATCCGGTGCGGCAGTTTAAGCCATTACTGCCGCTGCTGAATCACTCGTCATCTCACTCGCTATCGAGCATCGTTAATCAAGCTGTTTGCGATATTGCACAAAGCCGGAGCGCTGTGCGATGCGGTCGTACAGTTGCATGGCGGTGCTATTAGTCTCGTGGGTCAGCCAATGCACGCGTGAGCTGCCGGCGGCTTTGGCTTGCGCGTAAACATGCTCAATCAGTCCCCGGCCGACGCCGCTTCCGCGTTGTTGCGGAGAAACGTACAAGTCTTGCAGATAGCAGGAATCTTCGACGGTCCAGCAACTGCGCTGGAAAATCCAGTGGACCAGGCCGAGCGCTTTGCCATCCGCCATTGCCAGTGCGCCGAATACCGGTTCCGCGGGGTCCAGGATACGTTGCCAAGTCACCAGGCGCGTAGCTTGCGGAATCTGAACTTCATAAAAATCCTGGTAACCCTGCCATAGCGGTTGCCAGATGGCAAAGTCCTGCTCGCTGAGCGGCGTGATCTGAATTCGTGGATGTGCGGCTGAATCTGAAGCTGAATTTGAAGCCAAGATAACCTCCTGTGAGAATGCGATAGCGATAAACGCTGCTGATTGAGGCACGAGTAAAAAAGCCAGTGTTTATCGTAGCGCCATAAGTTGGTATCATCAAAGATCCAAGATTGTTTATATTTATAGGTCCAATGTGAAGCCCGTAGCACCGTCTCTTTCAATGAATCTGGATCCCGCTGGCATTACGCTCGACGGCGGCAAAGGTTTGGCCAAGCAACTCTACCTGGCGTTGCGACAACGGATCCTGGCAACCCCCGACAATTACCGCATCAAGTTGCCCACTTCACGCAACCTGGCGCTAGCCTTGCAGCTATCGCGCAATACCGTGGTGCGGGCTTACGAACAGTTGTATGCCGAGGGGATAATCAGCAGCAGGGTCGGCGACGGCACTTACGCCGACGGCCTGGCAGCGGCCGCCGTTCCCAAGCCTGATGCGCGGGCTCCGGCGGCGCCCGCGATGTGGCAGTCGTCCATGCTGCAGCGCTTGAGCGGATATGAGGAACGACGCCGCATGTCGGACGGCCCGGCGCGTGCTTTCCGACTTGGAATACCGGCCTACGATTTGTTTCCGAACCAGATCTGGGGGCGCTTGCAAAGCCAGTTCTGGCGTCACGCGCCGCTGGCGCAGATGGGCTACGGCGATGCTGCCGGCAGCCTTCGCCTGCGGGAATTGATTGCGGCTTATCTGCGGCAAGCGCGCGGCTTGGTCTGCGATCCGTCGCAAATCATGATGACCGCCGGCGCGCAGCATGGGATTGCCTTGTGCGCGCAATTGTTGCTCGATGCGGGTGATAAGGTCGCTATCGAAAATCCATGTTATCCCTCGGCAGCGGCGGCACTGACAATGGCCGGTGCGCAACTGATAGGAATTGCGCTGGACCAGGATGGGATGGACACTTCGCAATTGGCGCAACATGTGGACTGCCGGATGGCGTATGTGACGCCGTCGCACCAGTATCCGGTCGGCGTGACGCTGTCGCTGGCGCGCCGGCTCGAATTGCTGGCTTGGGCCGAGCGTCACAATACCTGGATCATCGAAGACGATTATGACGGCGAATATCGCTATGACGGCACGCCGCTGGCACCGCTGGCGGCGCTCGATCACGGCGGGCGCGTGTTGTATGTCGGTACTTTTTCAAAAATCGCTTTTCCCGGTTTGCGGCTGGGTTATCTGGTCTTGCCGCCCAAGTTGGTGCCGGCGCTGATCGCGCTACGCGCCATGGGCGACCGGCATCCGCCGGCGGCGGATCAGGCAGTAATGGCCGAATTCATCGCGGCAGGCCATTTCCAGCGCCACATCCGGCGCATGCGGCGCGCCAGCCGTGCACGGCGCGATGCCTTGATGGAGGTCTGGACGCCGTTGTTTGGGCAGCAACTGCCTTTGCCCAAGGTCGCCGCGGGTTTGCATCTGAGCCTGCCCCTGGCAAGCACCGGGCAAGAGACGGAGCTGGTGGCCAAGGCCCTTGCTGCGGGTGTCGAAATCAATCCGCTCAGCCGTTTTCGCCTGCCTGGCCAAAACCTCAACCCACACCATCGCGCAGGCTTGGTTTTAGGTTTTGCCGGCGTCGATGAGATGTCGATCCGGCGCGCGTTAATGTCTCTGCAGCAAGTCTGGCCTTGATCTGTAGTCGACTACAGATTGTCATGTAGTTCTTCCAGGATATTTTTGCACCAAAACGATGCTGGTTTAAGCATCTGCCTTATTTTGGTGCGCTCTCTTGTCAATATTTCTGTGCAAGAACGTCCGTCAATTAACAATTGGTAAAAAGCGGCCAATAAAATGCCCCGCCAGGGGCTCTGGCTGGGTAAATCGGTGGCGAAAAACGGTTGGCATGGGTTCTGCTATGGAAAGTCTGAAGAGTAATGATTTATCGGTTTTTCATTCAACATACCAACAGGGACATCCATGAAAAAGCTGATTTTAGCCGCAGCAATAGCAGCAATAGCCTCAGGTTTTGCCACAAGTTTTGCACATGCCGAAGACGCCAAGCCGGACAACGAGATCAGTTACAACATTGGCGCCGTCAACGACTATCGCTTCCGCGGTATCTCGCAAACGCGTTTCGACCCGGCAGTGCAGGGCGGCGCCGACTACACCAATAATCCGACCGGCCTGTATGCAGGAACCTGGCTGTCCAACATCAAGTGGATCAAGGATGCGGTCGACAGCGCTCATACGGGCACCGGCGGCAAAGGGCCGGTGGAATGGGATATCTACGGCGGCAAGCGCGGCGATCTGCCTGGCGGTTTCACTTATGACGTCGGCGGTCTGTATTACTACTACCCCACCAACAACTACACCCAGATCGGCAGAAACGCCAATACTTTCGAGCTGTATGGGCAGATCGGCTACGGCCCGGCCTATTTCAAATATTCGCATGCGATGACCAATCTGTTCGGCACCGTGAACAGCAAGAACAGCGCTTACTACGATGCCGGCGCCAATTTCGATGTCGGCCTGGGCGTCACGCTGGGTTTGCACCTCGGTCATCAAACGGTGGAGCACACCAGCTTTGCCAGTTACACCGACTGGAAAATCGGCGTCACCAAAACCTTTGACCAACTGGCCGGCGTGACTTTGGGTCTGGCCTATGTCGGCACCGACGCCAAGGACGGCGCTTATGTCAGCCCGAGCGGCAAGAACCTGGGTAGAAACGGCGCTGTGTTTTCTGTAGCGAAGACCTTCTGATCGATACAAAACAGCAGAAACACGGAAAACAGCAGAAACACGGCGGCAACTGCCGCCTCACAAAACAAACGAGGCCGACATGAAACTGATTACAGCGATCATCAAACCATTCAAGCTCGACGAAGTGCGTGAAGCGCTTTCGGCGATTGGCGTGCAAGGCATTACCGTGACCGAGGTCAAGGGTTTCGGTCGCCAGAAAGGCCATACCGAGCTGTATCGCGGCGCCGAGTATGTGGTCGACTTTTTGCCGAAGACGAAAATCGAAGCAGCGGTCGACGACAGCATTCTGGAACAGGCGGTAGAAGCGATCGAAACCGCAGCCCGTACCGGCAAGATCGGCGACGGCAAGATCTTTGTGTTTGATCTGCAGGAAGTTATTCGTATTCGTACCGGTGAAACCGGCAAAGATGCAATCTAAGGGGATAAAAAATATGAACATCAAAAGAACGTTTGCTACGATTTTAGCGGCCTGCTCGCTGATCGCTGCTACTTCCATGTTGCCGGCGTCAGCCGCTGACGAGGCGTCTGCCAGCGCCAGTGCCAGCGTGGCTGCTGCCAGTGCAGATGCATCAGCTGCCGCGGTTGCTGCGCCTGCAGCGGCGGCCGCAACACCAGTTGCCGCGGCGCCCGCTGCTGCCGCCAGCGCCCCTGCTGCTGCCGCTGCACCTGCAGCGCTGGTGCCGAACAAGGGCGACACCTCTTGGTTGCTGGTGTCTACAGCATTCGTCATATTGATGACTTTGCCCGGCTTGGGTTTGTTCTACGGTGGCCTGGTGCGCAGCAAAAACATGCTGTCGGTGCTGATGCAATGTTTCACGGTGTTCTCGCTGATCATCGTGTTGTGGATACTCTACGGTTACAGCATCGCGTTCACCGAGGGCAATTCCTTCTTCGGTGGTTTCAGCCGGCTATTCTTGCACGGTATGACACCGGATTCGGTTGCTGCCACCTTCAGCAAAGGCGTGGTAGTGCCTGAGTTCGCCTATGTGGTGTTCCAGGGTGCGTTTGCCGCGATTACCTGCGCCCTGATCATCGGCGCTTTCGCCGAGCGCGCCAAGTTCTCCGCGATCCTGGTATTCACCGTGTTGTGGTTCACTTTCGCCTATCTGCCGATGGCGCATATGGTCTGGTACTGGCCTGGTCCAGATGGCTTTACCGATGCTGCTGCCGCCGAAAAACTGACTGCTACCGGCGGCTGGCTGTTCCAAAAGGGCGCGCTCGATTTCGCTGGCGGCACCGTGGTGCATATCAACGCCGCTATCGCTGGCCTGGTTGGTTCGTATGTGATCGGCAAGCGTGTCGGTTTCGGCAAGGAAGCGTTCAAGCCGCATAGCCTGACCTTGACCATGGTCGGCGCTTCGTTGCTGTGGTTCGGCTGGTTTGGTTTCAACGCCGGTTCCGCTTTGGAAGCCAACGGCAGCGCTGCGCTGGCCTTCATCAATACCTTGCTGGCAACCGCTGCTGCAGTGTTGAGCTGGAGCGCGGGTGAATGGATCGGCAAGGGCAAGCCTTCGATGCTGGGTGGCGCTTCGGGTGCTGTTGCTGGCCTGGTGGCGATCACGCCTGCCGCCGGTTTCGTCGGCCCGATGGGCGCCTTGGTCATGGGCTTGCTGGCTGGTTTCGTCTGCCTGTGGGGTGTCACCGGCCTGAAGCGTTTGCTGGGTGCGGACGATGCGCTGGATGTGTTTGGCGTGCATGGCGTCGGCGGTATCCTGGGCGCATTGCTGACCGGTGTGTTTGCGGCGCCTAGCCTGGGCGGCGTCGGCATCTATGACTACGTCACCAATGCCGTGGCGCCAGACTATTCGATTCCTGGCCAACTGTGGATCCAGTTTGAAGGCGTGCTGACCACGCTGGTCTGGTCCGGCCTGGTTTCGCTGATCGCATTCAAGCTGGTCGATATCGTCATGGGATTGCGTGTGACCGAGGAAGAAGAGCGCGAAGGCCTGGATATCTCCAGCCATGGCGAATCTGCTTATCACGACTAAGTCATTCTGATCGTGCCGGATAGCTGCAGCACTGGCTATCCGCTACGATGCTCTACGTAATCCCGGGTCGATAGTCATGGCCTGGGATTTTGTTTTTTTGCGCTAACCGTTTCAGGAGATTTCAGCTTGGACCCGACCATCACCCCGCAGCGTTTGACCACATGTACGGTGGAGGACGTCAGGGCGAATCAGTTCGATCAGGTGGTGGGCCCGCTCACCGAGATCCTGATGGCCTGTGTAAGGCAGGGAGCCATTGTCGGTTTTGTGGATACGCCGAATGCCGAAGATGCGTTTTCATTCTGGTATGGCGTCAGCGGCTCGCTGGTAAGCGGCGGCCGTCGCCTGCTGGTGGCGCGCTTTGCCGGGCAGATCGTCGGCACCGTGCAACTGGTGCTGGCAGCGCCGGCCAACGGCCGTCATCGCGCCGAAATCTCCAAATTGCTGGTGCATCCCGATGTGCGGCGCAAAGGCGTAGCGCGCATATTGATGCAACAGGCGGAAGCAATTGCGCGCGCCGACGGCCGCTCTCTGCTGATCCTGGACACGCGCACCGGCGATGCGGCAGAATCTTTGTATAGTTCGCTCGGGTTTGCGCTGGCCGGTATCATTCCCGCCTATGCCCGCTCGACGGCGGGTAAGCTGACTGACAGCAGCTTCATGTACAAGCGGATTTAACTTTTGCAAGACAAAGGCAAGCGGGAATCGGGTCGGACACGATGGCAATTCGTGATAGCGATTTATGATAGTGATTTGATATGAAAAAAGGCGCCAGGCGGCGCTTTTTTTGTTTTTCCCGGGCTTTAAAAATACGCAACTGGCCCGATGTAGACTTGGCTTATAGAGCCCGTTGCCGGGCCATCGTTTTGGATGGCGTCGGATCGGGTAACCGGCGAAAGAATGCATTTCCCGTTAGAATCGGCGTCTCTTGCATGTTGTGGCTTGTTGTGGAAGTCTTGAAACCAACACTTTTACCCCAGGCAGTTGCGCTAGTTGCAGTCGCTGCATAGTTCCCAAAAGAAAGTTTTATATGGTTCCCCACCTTGTCACCGCCCTGAACGGCCCCTTGCTCGATCTGGAAAAGAAAATTCTCGCAGCCACTCCGGCCATCGAGCGCTGGTTCCGGATGGAATGGCAAGAACACACGCCGCCGTTCTATTGCTCGGTCGATCTGCGCAACTCGGGTTTCAAGCTGGCGCCGGTTGACACCAATCTGTTCCCGGGCGGTTTCAGTAACCTCTCGCCTGAAATGTTGCCGCTGGCAATACAGGCGGCGATGGCGGCTATCGAGAAATATTGCCCGGACGCCAAGAATCTGTTGTTGTTGCCGGAACTGAACACGCGCAACACTTTCTATTTGCAAAACGTAGCGCGGCTGATGCAGATTTTCCGTCAGACCGGCTTGCATGTCCGGCTTGGTTCGCTTGACGAAAACCTGAAGGAAGCGCAAACCATCGAGCTGCCGGACGGCAGCACGATCACGCTGGAGCCGCTCGAGCGTTCCGCCAACGGCCGCCGGCTGGGGCTGAAGAATTTCGACCCGTGCACCATCTTGCTGAATAACGATTTGTCTTCCGGCACGCCATCGATTCTGGAGAATATCAACGAGCAAAATCTGCTGCCGCCGCTGCACGCCGGCTGGACTGTGCGCCGCAAGAGCAATCATTTTGCGGCTTATGACGAAGTGGTCAAGAAATTCTCCAAACTGGTGGATGTCGATCCGTGGATGTTGAATCCGTTTTTCGCCAAGGTCGACCAGGTGGACTTCCAGGCCGTCGACGGTGACGACAAGCTGGCCGCCAGCGTCAGTTCGCTGCTGGCAAAGATCCGCAAGAAATACAAGGAATACGGCATCACGGAAAAACCGTTCGTGATCGTCAAGGCCGACGCCGGTACCGACGGCATGGGCGTGATGAGCGTGACAGACGTCAGCCAGATCAAGGAACTGAGCCGCAAACAGCGCGAGAAGCTGTCGCTGGGTAAAGCCGGCAACGAAATCCACGACTTGATCATCCAGGAAGGCGTGCATACTTTCGAACACATCAATGACGCTGTGGCAGAGCCGGTGGTGTACATGATCGACCGCTACGTGGTCGGCGGCTTTTATCGGGTGCACGCCGAGCGCGGCATCAATGAAAACCTGAACGCGCCGGGCGCCCATTTCGTACCGCTGGCCTTCGCCCAGCAACATGCGTTGCCGGATATGCTAGCCAAACCGGGCACCACCGCGCCGAACCGGTTCTACATGTACGGCGTAGTTGCACGTCTGGGTTTGCTGGCGGCTTCGCTGGAAATGGAAAAGACCGATCCTAATCCGGAAGAATATTAATTAGCACTCTGTCCTGACAACCATAGGGCCTAAAAAATGAAAATTGCTTTCCTCGCCGATCCGCTCAACACCTTCAAGACGTATAAGGATTCAACTTACGCAATGATGGTCGAAGCCGTCAAACGCGGCCATACCATCTATGCGTTCGAGCAGCAAGACATGGCGCTGGAAAGCGGGATTGTGACCGCCAATGTGGTCCGTGTCAGCCTGACCGGGGATGATAAGGATTGGTATCGCGCCAGCGCACCGGCGGCCATGTTCTTGTCAGAGTTCGATGCGATCCTGTTGCGCAAGGATCCGCCTTTCGACATGGAATATATCTACACCACGTATCTGCTGGAATTGGCGGAAACCCAGGGCGCGCGGGTATTTAACAAACCGCAGGCGATCCGCGACCACAATGAAAAGCTGGCGATTGCACAATTTTCGAAATACACCTCGCCGACCTTGGTGACGCGTGATGCGGCCCGCCTGCGCGCCTTCCATGCAGAACATCAGGACGTGATCCTGAAGCCGCTCGACGGCATGGGTGGCATCGGCATTTTCCGGGTGCGGCAAGACGGCTTGAATCTCGGATCCATCATTGAAACCCTGACCGACAACGGTCATCGCACCATCATGATCCAGCGCTTCATCCCAGAGATCGTCGCCGGCGACAAGCGGGTGCTGGTGATCGGCGGCGAAGTCGTGCCCTATTCATTGGCGCGGATTCCGCAAGGCAGCGAGGTGCGCGGCAATCTGGCGGCCGGCGGCATCGGCGTGGCGCAGCCGTTGACGGCGCGCGATCGCGAAATTGGCGAAGCACTCGGGCCGCTGTTGTTACAGCGCGGCCTGTTACTGGTAGGATTAGATGTGATTGGCGATTACCTGACTGAAGTCAACGTCACCAGCCCGACTTGCTTTCAGGAAATTAAACAGCAAACCGGTTTTGATGTTGCCGAAATGTTCATCAATGCGCTGGAAGCAGCGCTGCAATAATAAGAGATATAAGCGATTTGTATTGTCCTGATCGTTAGCTTGAATTCAGGGATCAGGATGGTCGTTGACGTAAAACCGTTGTAAACCCGGACAAATCCGCAATTCGGATTTGAGATTGACACTATGATTGGCATTCTTCTTTTAACCCACGCCCCATTGGGCCAGGCATTCATTGCCGCTGCCTCCCACGTGTTTCGTCAGACGCCGGAGCGGCTCGAAGCGATCGACGTCGTCGCCGACCAGAATCCTGCCGAAGTGCAGAAACTGGCCAAGCAGGCCGCGGCGCGTCTGGACGATGGTTCGGGGGTACTGGTGATTACCGACGTCATGGGTGGCACGCCATCCAATTGCACGCTGCCGTTTTGCACCGGCAGCCAGACCCAGGTGATTGCCGGTATCAGTTTGCCGATGCTGCTGCGCGCTTTGACTTATCGCAACGACACGCTCGACGTGGTGGCCGAAATGGCGCTGGCTGGCGGTCAGGGCGGGGCGGTCAGGGTCGATAACCGGGTGCGGGTGGCGCATTAGGCGCCGGCTTCTTAATACCAGGCAATACCAGGGTTTTTCAATACATTAGATATCAGATAAAAAACAAATGATTCAACAAGAAATTGAAATTATCAATAAACTCGGCTTGCACGCTCGCGCGTCAGCCAAATTTACACAACTGGCAAGTAAATTCAAAAGTGAAGTCTGGATGACCCGCAACAAGCGTCGTGTCAACGCCAAGTCGATCATGGGTGTGATGATGCTGGCGGCCGGCAAGGGCAGCACGATATTGCTGGAAGCTGAGGGCGAGGATGAGAAGACCTGCTTTGATGCCTTAAATCAGCTGATTCAAGACAAGTTCGGCGAAGGTGAATAAAACGGCTTATTGCTAGGCCAACTTCTAGGCCACCTTCTACAGCTTTAGCCCGGTTGCCTTGGAGATGGAGCGTTGCCGCCGGCTTGGCGGTTCCTGACTTTGTCTCGCAATTAATAAAAACATATAAAAACATATTTTTCAGCGGGCTGACCAGATGGCATCCTTTACCTTACATGGCATTCCGGTTTCGCGCGGCATCGCGATCGGCCGCGCCCATTTGCTGGCGCCGGCGGCGATGGACGTCAAACACTACCTGATCGGCGAAGCCGAGGTCGAAGCAGAAGTCCAGCGTTTGCAAAACGCAGTCGCCAAGGTACGCACTGAACTGCAGACCATCCGCAACGATTTGCCGAAAGAATCTCCGCCCGAGCTGGGCGCTTTTGTCGACGTCCATCTGCTGATCCTGTCGGACCCGATGCTGGCTGAGATGTCGCTCGATATCATCCGTAACCGCCAATATAACGCCGAATGGGCGCTGGTAACCCAGATCGACGAGTTGTCGGCGCAGTTCGACGAAATCGAAGACACCTATCTGCGCGAGCGCAAAATGGACGTGCTGCAGGTCGGTGAACGGCTGTTGAAAGTGCTGACCGGCACCGCCACCAGATTACCGGAAGTCGATAGCGACGGCGCTTCTTTTGCCAATATCGTGGTGGTCGCCTATGACATCTCACCGGCCGACATGCTGCAATTCCGCGATCGCGCGTTTGCCGGGTTTGTCACCGATCTCGGTGGCCAGAACTCCCATACCGCGATTGTGGCGCGCAGCCTGGATATTCCGGCTGCTGTCGGTATGAATAACGCTTCGCGCCTGATCAAGCAAGACGACTGGATCATCATCGACGGCGATGCCGGTGTCGTGATTGTCGATCCGGCAACAGTAATACTCAAACAATATCGCGAGCGGCAGGCGCACTTGCTGCGTTCGCGCAGGAAGTTAGGCAAGATCAAGAAGACCCGCGCGGTCACCCTGGACGGCACCGAAATCACCTTGCTGGCCAATATCGAACTGCCCAGCGACTGTGCGGCGGCGATGGATGCCGGCGCTAGCGGGGTCGGCCTGTTCCGTTCGGAATTCCTGTTCATGGGCCGCATCGGCACCCAGCATGAGTTGCCGAACGAGGACGAACAGTTTGAATCCTATCGGCAGGCGGTGATAGCGATGAAGGGCCGGCCGGTGACCATCCGCACCTTGGATGTCGGCGCCGACAAGCCGATCAACACCGAGGAGCAGACCGCGCTCAATCCGGCGCTGGGCTTGCGCGCGATCCGTTATTGCCTGGCAGAGCCACAGCTGTTCCTGACGCAACTGCGGGCAATTTTGCGCGCTTCCGCGTTTGGCAAAGTGAAGCTGCTGATTCCGATGCTGGCGCATGCGTTTGAAATCGACCAGACTTTGGCCATGATCGCGCAAGCCAAGCAACAGCTGCGCGATGAGGGCATCGCCTTCGATGAAGCGATCCAGACTGGCGCCATGATCGAAATCCCGGCGGCGGCGTTAGCCTTACCGATGTTCATCAAGCGTATGGATTTTTTATCGATCGGCACCAACGACCTGATCCAGTACACATTGGCGATCGACCGCGTCGATCACGAAGTGGCGCATTTGTATAATCCGCTGCACCCCGCTGTCTTGTTCTTGTTGTCGAGCGTGATTGCATTGGGCCGCAAGGCTGGGATTGCGGTGTCGGTATGCGGCGAAATGGCGGGCGACGTCAAATTTACGCGTTTGTTGCTGGGCATGGGCTTACTGGAGTTTTCGATGCATCCGGCGCAGTTGCTGGCGGTGAAACAGGAAGTGCTGAACAGCGATCTGGACGACCTGATGCCGCAGACCAAAAAAATCCTGCGTAATACGGAGCCGAGTGCAATTGCGACAGCCGTCCACCAGATGCGCATGACAGCATGATCAGCCTGTCTTTATAGTTCCAGTTTGACGCCAGGCCCCGACTTGGTTATTCTTGAGTCATCGCGCCGATTTGAATGGTCTTACCACCTCAGCTTGCGGGCGCGCGGCATCACCCGGTCTCCGGATCAGGCGATGCCAAATAAATACGGCTAAAGCGAGCTTGAAGTACAAGCCCAGAATTTAGCCCGATTAGCGAAAGCTCTCGGGCTTTTTTTATTTCCATACAACTCTAATGTAGTGTTTCACACATAATGAAACTTCATAAACGGCGTCTTTTCGCGCCATGCGTCGTTGCAAATCCTCGCGATAGTCCCGCTATCGCTCCGGTTCGCGCCTAGCCTGGCACGAAAATACACCATTTCTGAAGCCCCATTACATGCGAAACACTACACGAGCGTCCCAACCATGTCCCAAGGAATAGTTGCCCCGCAGTCCATGCATTTCGCGACGCCGCTGCAGTTGCAAAGCGGCGCGCTGCTGGCGGATTACACGCTGGTGTACGAAACCTATGGCAGTCTCAATCCCGACAAGTCCAATGCAGTGCTGGTCTGCCACGCCTTGAACGCCTCGCACCACGTCGCCGGCGTGTATCAGGGCGACGAAAAGAATGTCGGCTGGTGGGACAATATGGTGGGGCCCGGCAAGGCGCTCGACACCAACAAATTCTTCGTCATCGGCGTCAACAACCTGGGTTCCTGTTTTGGCTCTACCGGCCCGATGCATATCAATGCGGCTACCGGTAAACCTTACGGCGCCGGGTTTCCGGTAGTGACCGTGGAGGATTGGGTGCAAGCCCAGGCGCGCCTGGCCGATGCGCTGGGAATCGTGCAATTTGCTGCCGTCATGGGCGGCTCACTGGGCGGCATGCAGGCGCTGGCCTGGAGTTTGATGTATCCGACCCGCCTGCGCCATTGCGTGGTGATCGCCTCGACTCCCAAGCTGTCGGCGCAAAACATCGCTTTCAACGATGTCGCGCGCCAGGCCATCCTGACCGACCCTGGCTTTCACGGCGGCGATTATTACGCGCATGGCGTGGTGCCCAAAAACGGCTTGCGGGTGGCGCGCATGGTGGGCCACATCACCTATCTGTCGGATGACGACATGGCCGAGAAATTCGGCCGTGACCTGCGTTCCGGCGCCTACCAGTTTGGCTTCGGCATCGATTTCGAAATCGAATCGTATCTGCGTTACCAGGGCGATAAATTTTCCGAATACTTTGACGCCAACACCTATCTGCTGATCACCAAAGCCCTCGATTATTTCGACCCGGCCAAGGAATTCGACGGCGACCTGACGCGCGCACTGAGCAAGACCCAGGCGCAATTCCTGCTCGTATCGTTCATGACCGACTGGCGTTTTTCGCCGGAACGCAGCCGTGAAATAGTGCAGGCTTTAGTCAACAACAAACGTCGCGTCAGTTACGCCGAGATCGACGCCCCGCATGGGCATGACGCCTTTTTGCTGGACGACCCGCGCTATATGGCGGTGGTGGGCGAATACTACAACCGCATCTGGCAGGAACTTGGACAGCCAGCGGCATCGAGCGCAGCGGCTGAAGTGGCAGGAGCAGTACATGAATTTTGATCAATTAAGCGGTTTGCGCCCCGACCTGGCCTTTATCGCACACTGGGTGCGTGACCAGTCGCAAGTGCTCGACCTCGGTTGCGGCGACGGCGTCATGCTCGATTATCTGCAATCCGACAAACAATGCGCCGGCTACGGTGTGGAAATCGATGACGCCAAGATCCCGGTTTGCGTGGCGCGCGGGGTTTCGGTGATTCAGCAGGACATGGAAGCCGGGTTGACCCTGTTTGCCGACAATGCCTTCGATACCGTGCTGTGTCTGTCGGCCCTGCAAATGATGAAAAATGTCGAAGGCGTATTGCGCGATATCGCCAGGGTCGGTCGCGAAGCGATTGTCTCCTTCCCCAATTTTGCCTACTGGCCGCATAGAGTGGCGCTATTGCGCGGCCGCATGCCGGTTTCCAAGTCCCTGCCTTACGAATGGTATGACACGCCCAATCTGCGCTGCGCCACCATCAAGGATTTTGAAGAACTGGCGAATGAGGTCGGCCTGGAAGTGCTGGAATGCGTCGCCCTGCACGATGGCCAGCCGATTTCGGTGCTGCCCAATTGGCGTGGTAGTCTGGCGGTATTTCGCTTTCGCAAGAAATGAACCTGAAAAAAATAAAGGACATGCCGCCGGATTATGGCTGTAGCCATGCTTTGGCGGCGGATCCTAAACTCCCCGCTGCCGCGGGCGCATCCATGACATCAGATTCAAATCCCTGGCATCACTATCTCAACCGGCGCATGCTGATTTGCGCCTTCCTCGGTTTCAGTTCCGGTCTGCCGCTGTTCATCCTGCTTAGTTTGCTGCAAGCCTGGTTAAGTAAATCCGGCCTTGATGTAAAGGCACTGGGCTTGTTTGCGCTGGTGATGTTTCCATACACCTGGAAATTCCTGTGGTCGCCGTTGATGGACCGCTTCCATTTCGGCAAACTCGGCCGCCGGCGCAGCTGGATGATGCTGACCCAGGCCAGCTTGTTCGTTGCTATTGGCGGCATGGGTATGCTGAATCCGCACACGCAGGTGGCGACGATTGCCTTCATGGCCTCACTGGTGGCGTTCTTATCGGCCAGCCAGGATATTGTGATCGACGCCTATCGGCGCGAAATCCTGCCGGACAGCGAGCAGGGTCTGGGCGCGGCCATCAATGTCAATGCCTATAAGGTGGCGGGCATGGTGCCGGGCGCCTTGTCGCTGTTCCTGGCCGATCACATGAGTTGGCAGGCGGTATTCTGGATTACGGCCGGGTTCATGTTGCCGGGTCTGATTTGCACGCTGATGATCAAGGAGCCGACGGTGTACGGCGCGCCGCCAAAGAATCTGCGGGAAGCCGTTTTGTTGCCATTTCAAGAGTTTATTGTTCGGGACGGTTGGCGTAGCGCGTTGTGGATCCTGGCTTTTATTTTTCTGTATAAGCTCGGTGACAGCATGGCAACCGCGCTGGCTACCAGATTTTATATCGATCTTGGTTTCTCGCTGACGCAGATAGGCGTCATTTCAAAAACCACCAGCTTGTGGGCCAGCCTGGTCGGCGGCCTGGTTGGCGGCATCTGGATGGTGCAGATCGGGATTAATCGCGCCTTGTGGATTTTTGGCGTGGTGCAAGCGGTAACCATCCTGGGATTTGCCTGGCTGGCCCAGACTGGACCCGATCCGCTGGTACTGGCGATCGTGATCGGCGGCGAGGCGTTTGGCGTCGGTCTCGGCACCGCCGCTTTCGTAGCGTATATCGCGCGCACCACCGATCCGCGCTACACAGCAACGCAATATGCCTTGTTCACCAGCCTTGCTGCGGTGCCGCGTACCTTTATAAATTCTTCGGTAGGTTATATTGTTGCCGAAACCGGTTGGTTCCATTTTTTCATTTTATGTTTCGGACTGGCATTGCCCGGGATGTTGATTCTGTTCAAGGTCGCACCGTGGAATGAAAAGTTAGATGTTGTCGAAACATAGAAAACCCTGTTGCATCTTAGAAAAAGGATTAGAATCAAATCGTGTAATCCTCTTCTGGGCCGGGTCAAAAGATGACAGTAGCCGATCAAGGAACTGCGAAAAGCTGAAGAGGTCGAATTAGCAGAAGTAATTTGTTCAATTTGTTTTCGCAACATCGTTGATGCGGGGGTGATATGGATATCTACAGCAGCTTTGCGAGTCGGTTCGACAAGACCAGAGAAGAAGAGTTTTCCTTAGAAGAATATCTTGCGCTTTGTAAGACTGATCCCAGCTGTTATGCAACAGCAGGGGAACGCATGCTGATGGCGATAGGCGAGCCGAAACAAGTAGATACCCGCCACGATCCTTCCTTATCGCGCATCTTTGCCAACAAGGTGCTCAAGGTCTATCCGGCTTTCAAGGAATTCTACGGCGCTGAAGAGGTGATCGAACAAGTGGTCGCCTATTTCCGGCACGCAGCGCAAGGCCTGGAAGAACGCAAACAGATTCTGTATCTGCTCGGTCCGGTCGGCGGCGGCAAGTCGTCTATAGCAGAGCGCCTCAAACAGTTGATGGAGCATGTGCCGTTTTATGCCCTTAAGGGATCACCGGTCAACGAGTCGCCGCTGGGCCTGTTCGATTACGAAGAAGACGGCGCCATCCTGGAAGAGCAGTACAATATTCCGCGCCGTTATCTGAAATCGATATTGAGTCCGTGGGCCGTCAAGCGCTTGCACGAATTCAATGGCGACATCCGTAAGTTCCGCGTAGTCAAACGTTATCCATCGATCTTGCGGCAAATCGGCATTTCCAAGACCGAGCCGGGCGACGAAAACAACCAGGACATTTCCTCCCTGGTCGGCAAGGTCGATATCCGCAAGCTGGAGCAGTATTCGCAGGACGATGCCGACGCCTATAGCTACTCCGGCGGCTTGTGCCTGTCGAATCAGGGCTTGCTGGAATTCGTCGAAATGTTCAAGGCGCCGATCAAGGTGCTGCATCCGCTGCTGACAGCAACCCAGGAAGGCAACTTCAAGGGCACCGAAGGTTTTGGCGCGATTCCATTCGACGGCATCATCCTGGCGCACTCGAACGAATCGGAATGGAAAGCGTTCCGCAACAACAAGAATAATGAAGCCCTGCTCGATCGTATCTACATCGTCAAGGTGCCGTATTGCTTGCGGGTGTCGGAAGAAATCAAGATTTATGAAAAGCTGATCCGCACCTCCTCGCTGGGCAAGGCGATTTGCGCGCCCGGCACTCTGAAAATGATGGCGCAATTTTCGATCCTGACGCGCCTCGGCGAACCGGAAAATTCCAGCATCTTCTCGAAAATGCAGGTGTACGACGGCGAGAATCTGAAAGACAGTGATCCGAAAGCCAAGTCGTTCCAGGAATATCGCGATTATGCCGGCGTCGATGAAGGCATGACCGGGGTTTCGACCCGTTTCGCCTTCAAGATACTGTCACGCGTATTCAACTTCGATTCGACCGAAGTGGCGGCCAACCCGGTGCATCTGATGTATGTGCTGGAACAGCAGATCGAACGCGAGCAATTCCCGCAGGAGCTGGAACAAAAATACCTGTCTTACGTCAAGGATACGCTGGCCACGCGTTATGCTGAATTCATCGGCAAGGAAATTCAAACTGCTTATCTGGAATCGTATTCGGAATATGGACAGAATGTGTTTGACCGTTACGTCACCTATGCCGACTTCTGGATACAGGATCAGGAATTCCGCGACCATGACACCGGTGAAAGTTTTGACCGCGCCGCCTTGAACGCTGAGCTGGAAAAAATTGAAAAACCGGCCGGCATCAGCAATCCCAAGGATTTTCGTAATGAAATCGTCAACTTTGTGTTGCGCGCCCGGGTCTCGAACGCCGGCAAGAATCCGCTCTGGACCAGCTATGAAAAACTGCGCGTGGTGATCGAGAAAAAAATGTTCTCGAATACGGAGGATTTGTTACCGGTTATTTCATTCAACGCCAAAGGTTCGAACGAAGAATTACGCAAGCATGAAGATTTCGTCAATCGCATGGTCAGCAAAGGTTACACGCCGAAACAAGTGCGCTTGCTGTGCGAATGGTATCTACGCGTGCGCAAATCGTCGTAAGGTGAGCCGAAAGTAGTCGCGACTCACCGGACGCATTCCGACTAGGGGAGCCGAACGTGTTGCATCAGATAATCGACCGTAGACTGTCTGGCAAGAACAAGAGCATTGCCAACCGGGAGCGCTTTTTACGGCGCTTCCGGGCGGCTATCCATCGCTCGGTGACGGAGGCCGTGCGCGATCGCGGCATCAAGGAAATCGAGAACGCCAAGAGCATCAGCATTCCGCGCAAGGGGATCAGCGAGCCGGTATTTGGCCACGGCCCCGGCGGCAAGCGCGAGATGGTTCATCCCGGCAACCAGGATTATCTGCAAGGCGACCGCATTCCTCGCCCGGATGGCGGCGCCGGCGGTGGCGGCAGCTCGGCCAGCAATCAAGGTGAAGGCGAAGATGAATTCGTGTTCCAGTTGTCGCGCGAAGAATTCATGCAGTACTTCTTCGAAGACCTGGAGTTGCCGCGCCTGATCAAGACCAACCTGCTGGCGGTGCCGAGCTGGAAAAACATGCGCGCCGGCTATTCGACCGAAGGCACACCCAACAATATCGATATCGTGCGTTCTCTGCGCAGCTCACTGGGACGCAGGATTGCACTCGGTTCGCCGCTGGTGGCCAGACTGCACGAGTTGGAATTGCTGATGGAAACGCTGAAGGCGGATCCGCAAGACCGGCGCGATGAAATCAAGCGCCTGGAGGAGGACATCCACCATTTGAAAGGCCGCATCTGGCGCATTCCGTTCATCGATCCTTTCGATCTGCGCTATGTGAATCGGATCAAGGTACCGCAGCCTTCCAGCCGGGCTGTGATGTTTTGCGTGATGGACGTATCGGGTTCAATGGATGAGCAGCGCAAAGACCTGTCGAAACGTTTTTTTATCCTGCTCTACCTGTTCCTGACCCGTAACTACGAGCATATCGAAGTGGTTTTCATCCGTCACCACACACGTGCCGACGAGGTCGACGAAGATACCTTTTTCCACTCGCAGGAAAGCGGCGGCACGGTAGTTTCGAGCGCACTGGAATTGATGAAGAAGATCATCGACGAACGTTATCCGCCCGGAGACTGGAATATCTACGGCGCCCAGGCATCCGACGGCGACAACTGGAATGACGATTCGCCGAAATGCCGGCAACTGCTGGAACTGGAGATACTGCCGCGCTCGCGCTATTTCGCCTACATCCAGGTAACCGTTGAAGAACAGAATCTGTGGACTGAATATCAGCAGATCGCTGCTGTGAATCCGCAGTTTGCCATGAAAAAAGTGCAGGCTGCCAGCGAGATCTATCCGGTGTTCCGCGAACTGTTTGAAAAACAGGTGCAGTCATGAACGACCGCTTGGCCAACAAAGTTTTGCCATGTCCGTCCGATTGGAGTTTCGACCTGATCGAAGTGTATAACGACGAGATTGCCCGTGTTGCGGCCACTTACAAACTGGATATCTATCCGATCCAGCTGGAAATCATCACCGCTGAACAAATGATGGATGCCTATGCTTCCGCCGGCATGCCGGTGAATTACCGGCACTGGTCGTTTGGCAAGCATTTCCTGATGACCGAGCGCGACTACAAACGCGGGCAAATGGGCCTGGCCTACGAAATCGTCATCAATTCGAATCCCTGCATCGCCTATCTGATGGAAGAAAACACCATGACGATGCAGGCGCTGGTGGTGGCGCATGCGGCGTATGGACATAATTCTTTTTTCAAGGGCAACTACCTGTTCCAGCTGTGGACCGACGCCCACGCAATCGTCGACTACCTGGTGTACGCCAAGAGCTACATCGCCGAATGCGAAGAGCGCTACGGCTTTTCCAAGGTCGAGGAATTGCTGGATTCCTGTCATGCCCTGATGCACTACGGCGTCGACCGTTATAAGCGCCCGCAGAAACTCTCACTGGAAAAAGAGCGGGCGCAGCGCCGCGAACGCGCAGATTACATGCAATCGCAAGTCAACGAATTGTGGCGCACCTTGCCGGAGAAAAAGGCATCAGCGGCGGAGCAGATTGAAGGGCGTTTTCCGCCCGAGACGCAAGAAAACCTGTTGTACTTTGCCGAGAAAAATTCACCGCTGCTGGAGTCGTGGGAGCGCGAGGTGATCCGCATCGTGCGCAAGATCGCCCAGTATTTTTACCCGCAGCGTCAGACCCAGGTCATGAACGAAGGCTGGGCCACGTTTTGGCATTACACGATTCTCAACACGCTATACGATGAAGGCCGGCTGACCGACGGTTTCATGATGGAGTTTTTGCACTCGCACAGCAATGTGGTGTATCAGCCGCCGGTGACCAAATCGTATTACAGCGGCATCAACCCGTATGCCCTTGGTTTCGGCATGATGAGTGATATTCGCCGTATCTGCGAAAAACCCACCGATGAAGACCGGCATTGGTTTCCTGAAATGGCAGGAACACCCTGGCTGGATGCTCTGCATTACGCGATGCGCAACTTCAAGGATGAAAGTTTTGTCGCGCAATACTTGTCGCCGAAACTGATACGCGACATGCGTCTGTTTTCCGTATTGGACGATGAAAATCGCAGCGAGCTGGAAGTCTCGGCGATCCATAACGATGCCGGCTATCAGTACGTGCGGCAAGCCTTGTCGCGGCAATACGATATCAACCACCGCGAGCCGAATATCCAGGTCTGGTCGGTCAACACGCGCGGCGACCGCAGCCTGACATTGCGCCATTTCCGCAGCGACAGCCGGCCACTGGCAGATGGCACCGATGAAATGCTGCGCCATATGGCGCGCCTGTGGCAATTCGATGTGTATCTGGAAAGTGTCGACGACAGCGGCAATGTTTTGCAACGCTATGAATGCGTTAGCGAAAACAAGTATGTGCTGCGGCCCTAGGAGCCTGTCGGACTTAGGGATGATCGGCTGCAAAAATAGCTGAGCGGTCCATATTTCACCGGTTTCTTGGTCAATAGCTAGCTATTGACGCTGCGAACCCGGCAAAATCTGCCCTCGCTCAGCTATTTTTTCGCTTCGATCCCCTAAGTCCGACAGGCTCCTAGAACTTCATCAAAACTTCGATCGTACGGCTAGACCGGATTACACCAGCGTAATCCGGTCTAGCGCTTCATGCGCTAGCCGCAGTCCGGCTATGCACCAGTTTCCCGGCCGCATAAGTTGCAGCAATAGCCCGGTCATCGCCCAGCAGAGCCAGCGCAAACAACAATTCCTCCAGACTCTCGGTACGCTCGCTTCGGCGCGCCAGCAACGGCGTAGCTTGCGGATCGAGCACAATGAAATCGGCTTCGGCGCCGGCGACGAAATTGCCGATCGTGCCTTCCAGCTGCATGCTGCGTGCGCCGCCCAATGTCGCCAGGTAGAACATCCGCAGTGCCGGCAGATAGGTAGTTGCCATACGCGCCACCTTGTAGGCTTCGTTCATGGTTTGCAGCATCGAGAAACTGGTGCCGCCGCCGACATCGGTAGCCAGCGACAATGGTACGCCCGCCGCATCGGCGCCTTTAAAATCGAATAAACCGCTACCGAGAAACAGATTCGATGTCGGACAAATCGCGACGGCCGATTGTGTCTCCACCATACGTTGACGATCGTGGTTGTCGAGCCAGACGCAATGGCCATACATGGAGCGCGGCCGCAACATGCCGTACTTGTCGTAGACATCCATATAGCTGCGCGAATCGGGGAATAGCGATTTGACCCAGGCTATCTCATCGGTATTCTCTGCCGCGTGGGTTTGCAGATACACATCCGGATAGGCCTGCGCCAGTTCGCCCGCCAGTTGCAGCTGCGCATTGCTGGAAGTCGGCGCGAAGCGTGGCGTGATCGCATACAGTTGACGGCCGCGCTTGTGCCATTTCTTCAGCAACTCTTCACTGTCGCGGATACCGCCTTCCGCCGTGTCTTGCAAGAACTCAGGGCAATTCCTGTCCATCAGCACCTTGCCGGTCACCATCCGCAGATTGCGCGCTTCGCTAGCGCTGAAGAAGGCGTCCACCGAGACCGGATTGACTGTGCAATACACCATCGCCGTGGTGGTGCCGCAGCGTAGCAACTCATCGATAAAGAATGTGGCGACCTCGCTGGCATGGGCCGGATCGCTAAATTTGCGCTCGGTCGGGAAGGTATATTTTTCCAGCCACGGCAACAGGCCAGGCGCCGGTGAGGCGATCATGTCGGTTTGCGGGTAGTGCAGATGGGTGTCGATAAAACCCGGCATGATGATCTTGCCGCGGTAATCCTGGATCTTCAGTTCGCTCTTCAATTCAGCCTGCAATTGCGCAGACAATTGCTGATAGTCGCCGGCCGCCACTACCTTGCCGTCGGCGATCAGCAGCAAGCCATCTTCATGCCATGCATAAGCATCTGCCTGAAGCGCCGGATCGGCGTGGAAATGGAAAACACTAGCGCGGTATGCCTGCAATGTGGACTGATCGATATTGCTGAAACTGATGGCTGCCATGAAACTATCCTTGAATGAAAGCGCGAACTAACGCTGCAATGAATAACTGAATTTGAATCGAATTTAAACTAGATTTCGCTGACAAGTTGCAGCCGCAATTGCGGCGCTGCTGTCTGCTGTTGTTTGGCAATTTGCTCCCAAACCTGAAGCAACTGCGCAGTGACCGAGGCGGCGATGACAGCGGGTTCCTTGCCGATAATGCCCGGTATGCCGATAGGGCAGACCATGTCGGCCAGCCGTTCCAGCGCTATGCCGCGCTCGTGCAAACGATGCTCGAATTGCATGCGCTTGCTCTTCGAACCGATCAGGCCGAACCAGGCAACCCCATCGCGCTGCAGAATCTGTGCCGACAAGCGCTGGTCCAATGCGTGATTATGGGTCATGACCAGGAAGCTGGAACCGTCCGGAGCGCTATCGACCAAGGCCTCCGGCGTATCGGTCGCTTCCACGCAAACATTGGCCGGCAACTGGTCCGGGAACATTTCTTCCCGCTCGTCGATCCAGACCACGCGGCACGGCAAATCGCCGAGCGCCTTGACGATCGCCGCGCCGACATGGCCGGCGCCAAACAGAAACAACAGCGGCCGGGTCGCCAGGCAGGCATCCAGCAACCAGCGGCGGCCGTGATCATCGCGCAAGATCAGGCAAGCGCCGAGCGCCTTGGCCGATGGCGTCGATAAAGACGGCAGGGTCGGCAAACGTCCCGGTCCGTGCAGGCGCTCGCCATCGCCGTCGGTCAATGCCGGCGGCGCGGCGTCATCCAGGGCGACCAGACGCCAGCTGTCTTCACCCTCGCGCAAGCGGCGCTGCAGGAAACTGAAATAGTCGGCCGCGGCAGCCGTTACCCGTTCAAACGCCAGATGCACGACGCCGCCGCAGCATTGGCCCAGCGATGGCCCGAGAGAAAAACGTTGCAGACGACGTTCGCGGCTTAACGACAAGCCTTCGTCCAGCATTTCGCGGGCGATTCTGATCGCCTGCAATTCGAGATGGCCGCCACCGATAGTGTCGAACTGGCCGACCGCAGTCACCACCATTTTTGCGCCCGGCTCACGCGGACCGGAACCCTCGACCTGCGCCACGGTGACCAGGATCGCCGTAGTGGTTTGCGAGGGTTGCGTGATCAGCGTGGTAAGCGCATCCAGCCAGTTGCTCATGGGGAATCTCCCGCTATGTGTCGATCAACTGGTCCGCGACATGGCGCTTGCGATGTCACGTACGGCATCGACTGACTTGAGAATCGCTTCGCTGGTCGCCGGCGCATTCAGCGGCGGATTGAAGCGGTTGCCGCCAACGCTGGCGATCGCGTCGCGGATCGCGAAGAATACCGAGAATGGCAACAGCAAAGGCGGTTCGCCGACGGCTTTGGAGCGATGGATGCTGTCTTCAACGTTGCGGTTCTTGAACAGCTTGACGCGGAAATCTTCAGGGCAATCGGAAATGCCGGGGATCTTGTATGTCGACGGCGCGTGGGTCATCAGCTTGCCGTCCTTGTTCCACCACAGTTCTTCGGTGGTGAGCCAACCCATGCCTTGAATGAAAGCTCCTTCAACCTGGCCGATATCTATCGCCGGATTGAGCGAATGGCCGGCATCGTACAAAGCATCCGCGCGCAGCAATTTCCATTCGCCGGTGAAGGTGTCGACCACCACTTCCGATACCGAAGCGCCGTAGGCAAAGTAAGAGAACGGCCGGCCGGTCATGGTTTTCGGATCCCAATGCAGGCCGGGCGTGGCGTAGAAACCGTCTGACCACAATTGCACCCGCGACAGATAGGCCTTTTGCGCCAGATCGCCAAACGCCAAGCTGTGCTCGCCGAGATGGACAGCACCGGCTGCAAACGTCACAGCTTTGGCGTCACCGCCGTGCAATTTGGCAAAAAATTCCGCCAGGCGCTGACGAATCGTATGCGCCGCGTCTTGCGCCGCCTTGCCGTTCAGGTCGGCGCCGGTGGAGGCTGCAGTTGCCGAAGTATTGGCGACCTTGCTGGTGTCGGTCGCGCTGACGCGTACCAGTTCCAGCGGGATACCGAGTTCATGCGCCACCACCTGCGCCACTTTGGTATTGATACCCTGGCCCATTTCGGTGCCGCCGTGATTGACCAGTACCGAGCCGTCGGTGTAGACGTGCACCAGCGCGCCGGCCTGGTTGAAATGGGTGACGTTGAAAGCGATACCGAATTTGACCGGTGTCAGCGCCAGGCCCTTTTTCAGTACCGGGCTAGACGCATTGAACGCTGCGACGGCGGCGCGGCGTTGCCGGTACTCACTGCTGGCTTCCAGCTCGGCCACCAGTTCATGGATCACGTTATCGACGATTTTTTGACCGTATTGCGTGACGTTGCGGCCTTCTTCATCGTTGCGGCCGTAGAAATTCAGCTTGCGGATATCGAGCGCATCGCGTCCCAGGTTACGGGCGATTTCGTCGACGATGTATTCGATCGCAATCGCCCCCTGCGGGCCGCCGAAACCACGGAAGGCGGTGTTCGATTGGGTATTGGTCTTGCCGCAACTCGCCCTGATGTCGACATCGGACAGGTAGTAGGTATTGTCGAAGTGGCAGACGGCGCGGGTGGCCACCGGCGCCGACAAGTCGGCCGAGAAACCGGCGCGGCTTACCATGTCGACTTTTGCGGCGACAATCCGGCCAGCATCGTCGTAACCGACTTCGTAATCGTAAAAGAAGCAATGGCGTTTACCGGTGACCATCATGTCGTCGTCGCGGTCGGCGCGCAGCTTGACCGGGCGTTTCAGCTTGGCCGCAGCAATTGCTGCCACCGCCGCCCACAAGGCCGATTGCGATTCCTTGCCGCCGAAGCCGCCGCCCATGCGCCGGCACTCCACCACGATGTTATGCGAATGCACACCCAGCGCGTGCGCAACCACGTGCTGCATTTCGGTTGGATGCTGGGTCGAACACAATACCAGCATGCCGTTTTGTTCTTTCGGGATGGCGTAGGAAATCTGGCCTTCCAGGTAAAACTGTTCCTGGCCGCCGACATACAACTGGCCACTGGCACGATGTGGCGCAGTCTCGAAAGCTTGCTGTGCATTGCCGCGCTCCAGGTGCATCGGCGGCAACACATAGGACTTCGCAGCGTGCGCGGCTTGCGGCGTCAGGATGGCGGGCAACTCTTCATAGTCGATGACTACCTTGCGCACTGCGCGACGGGCGTTGTCATGGCTGTCGGCGACTACCGCGAAGATCGGCTGTCCCACATATTCGACCAGACCCTTGGCCAGAATCGGATCGTCGTGAAGAATGGGGCCGCAATCGTTGGTGCCGGGGATGTCGGCTTCCGTGAAGACTGCCACCACACCAGGTGCGCTGCGCACGGCATCGAGGTTGATCGAGCGAATCCGCGCGTGGGCTTTTTGCGACATGCCGAGCGCGGCGTGCAGCGTGCCTTGCGCTTCCGGGATATCGTCGGTGTAGGTAGCCTCGCCCAGCACATGCAATATCGCCGATTCGTGCGGATGCGATTGCCCGACCTCAGCCCAGGCAGTGCTGCTGCCTGGCTGCACGGTTTTCATAAAATTTTCAGTTTGCTTATTCATGGTGTCTACTCTTTATCTTCGCCGGCTGTGGACTTATGGGGCACTCAAGCACACACAAAAGGATTCACCTGATCGCTACGCAACGGCGCATCGACACGGGTTTCCAGCCAGAACCGGCGCAGCAGGTTCTGCGACGTCTTCATCCGGTACTCGGCGGAGGCGCGCATATCGGAGAGCGGTTTGTAATCGTCGGTCATCAGCGCGACCGCGGTTTCCATCACGCTTTCGCTCCAGACCTGGCCGCGCAATGCAGCTTCAGTCAGTGCCGCACGTTTAGGTGTCGCTGCCATGCCGCCGAAGGCGATCCGGATATCGCGGATCTTGTCGCCGTCGAGGGTGACGGAAAACGCAGCGCAGACGGCTGAAATGTCCTGGTCGAAACGCTTGGCCAGTTTGTAAGTACGGAAACGTTGTCCGGCATGCGGCAATGGAATGCGTACGCCTTCGACAAATTCATCGGCCTGCATGTCTTTCTTCATGTAGTCCAGATACAAAGCTTCCAGCGGCATCACGCGTTGCCCGGCCGGACCGCGCAGCACCACTTGCGCGCCAAGTGCAATCAGCCACGGCGGCGAGTCGCCGATAGGCGAGCCGTTGGCGACATTGCCGCCCAAAGTGCCGGCATTGCGGATCGGCAGCGAGGCAAAGCGTTGCCACATTTCCGATAATTCCGGGTAGTGCTTGCAGATCTCGGCGTAGGCGTCATTCAGCGTTACGCCGGCGCCAATTTCAAGTTGTCCGTCGCGCGTGACCATCGCGTTCAGTTCGGTCACCTGGCCGAGGTAAATGATGTCGCCCAGATCGCGCATCTGCTTGGTGACCCACAGGCCGACATCGGTCGAGCCGGCCAGGATGCGTGCGTTCGGTTTGGCGGCGCGTACTTCCACCAGTTGCGCCAGGGTGCGCGGTGCGTAGAAAGTCTGGCCATCGTGCTTGTAGACGAATATGTCGTCACGTTGCAAAGGCTGCAGCGCGTGTTGCAAGGCTTCACGGTCGAAGCCGACTGCCGGCAACTCGCCCATCCGGTGTGCGGCGTCGATGATCGGACGGTAGCCGGTGCAGCGGCACAGATTGCCTGATAGCGCGATGTCGATATCCTTGCGTTGCAACGGCTGGCACGCGCCTGCCGACTTGCAGGCGGAGGCCTGGCTGCCATCGTTTTTCAGGTATAAATCCCACAGCGACATCACAAAACCGGGGGTGCAGAAACCGCATTGCGAGCCGTGGCATTCGACCATGGCTTGCTGGACCGGATGCAAGGCGCCGTTGTTTTGCTTCAAGTCTTCGACTGTATACAAGGCCTTGCCGTCTAGCGTAGGCAGAAACTGGATGCAGGAATTGACCGATTTCAGCGTGACGCCGTCGGCGGTCTGTTCGCCGATGACAACGGTACAGGCGCCGCAATCGCCTTCGGCGCAGCCTTCCTTGCTGCCGGTGCAGTGCAGGTCCTCTCGCAAGTGTTGCAGGATAGTGCGGGTAGGCGCGGCCTGGTCTACCGAATGGATTTCGCCACGGTAGTAGAAGCGGATGACGCTATCGGCGACCTTATTGGCCCCATTATCGGCCGTGGAATTAGATGCGGATGTAGACAAGACGATCTCCAATCAGATTTGGCGACTGCTGCAAGAACTATGCCTTTTGGACCGTATTGCCGGGATTGCCTGGCTGCGGAGCAGTGCATAGGTATAGGTCAGATATGGTTAGACTGACTTTGCAACGGTGTATTAATTATGAGCTTAGATTAGCATTCGCGCCGTCGCTCCATATAGCGAAACGGCTAATGTCAGGTATCTCTGAAATGGAATAGAGAATGCATAAGCCATACATAATTGCAAATATCACTATCGTCGACGAGATGTTCTTGCTTTGTGATGCATTTGCTAATTTTTGAAGTGCTTGAGAGGCATGAAATTCCTGGCGGCAGCAATTGCAGGGCTATCAAAGCCGTGGCGGGAGCGGTTATCATCACGCTGGAATAATTGATATTTACCCTGGAGCATACTTGTGACCTCGTTCTGCAACACCCTATTTTCTCGGAACTCCGCAGCAAACGGAGCAACGCGGCAGCCAGAAAACCAAAAACAACAATAATCAAGGAGACACACAATGCAGTTGCTCGAGAATTTTTTCAAACTGAAAGAAAACGGTACTGACGTTCGCACCGAACTGATCGCCGGCCTGACCACCTTCCTGACGATGGCTTACATCATCTTCGTCAATCCGGCCATCCTGGGCGACGCCGGCATGCCGAAGGGCGCAGTCTTCGTCGCCACCTGCGTGGCGGCCGCCATCGGCACCCTGATCATGGCCTTGTACGCCAACTATCCGATTGCGCTGGCGCCCGGCATGGGCCTCAATGCTTACTTTGCCTACGCGGTGGTGAAGGGCATGGGCGTGTCCTGGGAAGTGGCGCTGGGCGCCGTCTTCATTTCCGGTTGCCTGTTTATCATTGTCAGCCTGGTCGGCATCCGCGGCATGATCGTCAACGGCATTCCGCCCACGATACGGATTGCGATCACCTCCGGGATTGGTTTGTTCCTCGGTTTTATCGCGCTCAAGAGCTCGGGCCTGGTGGTCGCCAATCCAGCCACTTTCGTGCAAATCGGCGACCTCCACCAGATCCCGGTGATCCTCTCGATTATCGGTTTCCTGCTGATCGTGGTGCTCGATCACCTCAAGGTCAAGGGGGCGATCCTGATCGGCATCCTGACTGTTACCGTGCTGAGCTTTGTGGTCGGCGGCAATACCTTCACCGGCGTGGTGGCGCTGCCGCCATCGATAGAGCCGACCCTGTTCAAGCTCGACATTATGGGCGCCTTGTCGATGGGCGTCATGAACATCGTACTGGTGTTTTTCCTGGTCGAGATGTTCGACGCGACCGGCACCATGATGGGTGTGGCGAACCGTGCCGGTTTGTTGGTCAACGGCAAGATGGCACGCCTTAACAAGGCTTTACTGGCGGACAGTACAGCGATTGTGGCCGGTACCCTGCTGGGTACCTCCAGCACCACGGCCTATGTCGAAAGCGCCGCCGGGGTCCAGGCTGGCGGCCGTACCGGTTTGACTTCGCTGGCGGTCGGCATCCTGTTCCTGGCCTGCCTGTTCATTTCGCCGCTGGCCGGCGCGGTGCCCGCCTACGCTACGGCGCCGGCATTGTTTTATGTCGCCGGTTTGATGCTGCGCGAACTGGTGCACCTGAACTGGGAAGACAGCACCGAAAGCGTACCGGCTGTGATCACCGTGCTGATGATCCCGTTCACCTATTCGATTGCCAACGGGATTGCCTTCGGTTTCATTTCTTATGCAGCGCTGAAACTGTTCACCGGCCGCGTCAAGCAAGTGCCGGTGATGGTGTGGTTTATTGCGGCAATCTTCCTGTTCAAGTTCATTCACCTGGGTGGTGATTGACAGCCAGGTAGATTAAAAAAGGGGCGCTACCCCCCTTTTTAGTCTTACAAATTCGGCGCCAGCCAGCGCTCCACATCGTCCTTGCTGGCATCGCGCCGCGCCGCCATATCGCTGACCTGGTCGTCGCCGATCTTGCCGACCACAAAATACTTCGACTCAGGATGCGCGAAGTAAAAGCCAGACACCGCAGCACCCGGGAACATGGCGAATGACTCGGTGACTTGCATGCCGATTTCGTCGCATTGCAGCAGCTGGAACATATCGGCCTTGACCGTGTGTTCCGGGCAGGCCGGATAACCGGGGGCCGGGCGGATGCCGCTGTAGCTTTCCTTGATCAAGGCTTCGTTGGACAGGCTTTCATCAGGCACATAACCCCACAAATCCTTGCGCACCCGTTCATGCATGTATTCGGCGAAGGCTTCCGCCAGACGGTCAGCCAGCGACTTCAGCATGATCGACGAATAATCGTCGTGCGCATCTTCGAAGCGCTTTTCGTACTTCTCGATGCCGATGCCGCTGGTGACCGCGAACAAGCCGATGTAGTCGGAAATCCCGGATGATTTCGGCGCAATGAAATCGGCCAGGCATTGATTCGGACGGGCAACGCCGTCGATCACCGGCTTCACGGTTTGCTGACGCAAGCCGTAGTAGGTGAAGGCGATTTTTTCGCGTGTGTCGTCGGTATAGATTTCGATGTCGTCGTCATTTACCGTATTGGCCGGCATCAGTGCGATGACGCCGTTGGCGGTCAGCCAGCGGCCGTCGATCACTTTCTTCAGCAGCGCCTGGCCTTCTTCGAATACCTTGCTGGCCGCTTCGCCCACCACCTCATCCTTGAGGATGGCAGGATAGGGGCCGGCCAGATCCCAGGTCTGGAAGAAAGGCCCCCAGTCGATGTAACGCGCCAGCGTGCCCAGATCAACGTTCTTGAAGACGCGGCGGCCGATGAACTTCGGCTTGACCGGTGCAAACTGCAAGCGCGTACGATTCTCGCGAGCCGCCGCCAGCGTCAGCAGCGGCACCGCTTTCTTGTTGGCGTGCTGCTCGCGGATTCTTTCGTAATCGACGGCGATTTCATCGATGTACTGATCGCGTTGTTCCGGCGTCAGCAGAGACTGCGCCACCGATACCGAGCGCGAAGCGTCCGGCACGTAGACTACCGGGCCTTCGTAATTCGGTGCGATCTTGACTGCGGTATGCGCACGGCTGGTGGTGGCGCCGCCGATCAGCAGCGGCATCTTGACGCTGCGGAAATACGGATCGCGCTGCATTTCCTTGGCGACGTGCGCCATCTCTTCCAATGACGGCGTGATCAAGCCGCTCAAGCCGATGATGTCGGCATTCTCAGCCTTCGCCATGGCCAGGATTTCCGAACACGGCACCATCACACCCATGTTCACCACTTCGAAGTTATTACATTGCAAGACCACTGAGACGATGTTCTTGCCGATGTCATGCACGTCGCCCTTGACGGTGGCAATCACGATCTTGCCCTTGGGTTTGGCGGCGATGCCGGTCAGTTCTTCGTGCAGGCGTTTTTCTTCCTCGATGTAGGGAATCAGATGTGCCACCGCCTGCTTCATCACGCGCGCCGATTTAACCACCTGCGGCAAGAACATCTTGCCCTGGCCGAACAGGTCGCCGACGATGTTCATGCCATCCATCAGCGGCCCTTCGATCACATGGATCGGCCGGCCGCCGTTGTTCAGCAGTTCCTGGCGCGCCTCTTCGGTATCTTCCACGATCCATTGCGTAATGCCTTGCACCAGCGCGTGCGCCAGCCGTTGCTGCACGGTGCCGCTGCGCCATTCCAGCGTCGCTTCTTCCTTCTTGTCGCCGGCCTTCAAGGTCGAGGCGATTTCGATCATGCGTTCGGTGGCATCCTCGCGCCGGTTCAACACCACATCCTCAACCCGCTCGCGCAATTCGGCCGACAGGTTGTCGTAGACGCCCATCATGCCGGCGTTGACGATGCCCATGGTCATGCCAGCCTTGATGGCGTGATACAGGAATACCGTGTGGATCGCTTCACGCGCCGGATCGTTGCCGCGGAAGCTGAAGCTGACGTTGGAAACGCCGCCGCTGATCTTGGCGTACGGCAGGTTCTCGCGGATCCAGCGGGTGGCGTTGATGAAATCGACTGCGTAGTTGTTGTGCTCTTCGATGCCGGTCGCGATGGCGAAAATGTTGGGATCGAAAATGATGTCTTCCGGCGGGAAGCCGATCTGTTCGACCAGTAATTTGTAGGCGCGTGCGCAAATCTCGATCTTGCGTTCGAAGGTATCGGCCTGGCCTTTTTCATCGAAAGCCATGACGATCACGGCGGCCCCATAGCGGCGGCACAATTTGGCCTGACGCAGGAATTCCGGTTCGCCTTCCTTCATCGAGATCGAGTTGACGACGGCTTTGCCTTGCACGCATTTCAGGCCGGCTTCAATCACCGACCATTTGGACGAGTCGATCATGATCGGCACGCGGGCGATGTCCGGTTCCGACGCGATCAGGTTCAGGAAGCGCTGCATCGCGGCGACCGAATCCAGCATCGCTTCATCCATGTTGATATCGATCACTTGCGCGCCGTTTTCAACTTGCTGGCGGGCTACCGTCAGTGCCTCATCGTATTGCTCGTTGAGGATCAAGCGTGCGAAGGCTTTGGAGCCGGTGACATTGGTACGTTCGCCGACGTTGACGAACAAAGAGTTATCGTCGATGGTGAATGGTTCCAGGCCCGACAGCCGCATTTCGTGTGTGGTCTCAGGCACGGCGCGCGGCGCGATGCTGGCGACAGTGTCGGCAATCGCCTTGATATGCGGCGGCGTCGTGCCGCAGCAACCGCCGGCGATATTGACGAAGCCGCTTTCAGCGAAATCCTTGAGCAGCGACGAGGTCACATCCGGGGTTTCGTCAAAGCCGGTATCGCTCATCGGGTTAGGCAGGCCGGCGTTCGGATAAATGCAGACAAAGGTATCGGCGATCTTCGACAATTCTTCGGCGTAGGGGCGCATCAGGGCCGCACCCAGCGCGCAGTTGAGGCCGACCGTCAGCGGCTTGGCGTGGCGGATCGAATTCCAGAACGCCGGCACGGTTTGTCCCGACAAAATGCGTCCGGAAGCATCGGTCACGGTGCCGGAAATCATGATCGGTAAACGCAGGCCCGATTCTTCAAAGAAGGTATCGATGGCAAACAGCGCAGCTTTGCAATTCAGGGTATCGAAAATGGTTTCGACCAGCAGCACGTCGGCGCCGCCTTCGACCAGGCCGCGGGTTTGTTCCAGATACGAGGCGACCAGCTGGTCGAAAGTGACGTTACGCGCCGCCGGGTCGTTCACGTCCGGCGAGATCGACGCGGTTTTCGGCGTCGGTCCGAGCGCGCCGGCGACGAAGCGCGGCTTGTCCGGTGTCGAATATTTGTCGCAGGCGGCACGCGCCAGCCGCGCCGAGGCGACATTCATCTCGTAAGCCAGATGCGCCATGTGGTAATCGTCTTGGGCCACAGTGGTGGCGCCGAAGGTGTTGCTTTCGATCAGATCGGCGCCGGCCGCCAGATATTCCTCGTGGATGGCGCTGATGATATGCGGCTGCGTCAGCGACAGCAGTTCGTTATTGCCCTTGACGAACAACTCGCGGCCAGGGCCGGTGAAGTCGATGAAACGGCCCTTGGGGCCGCCGCGATAATCTTCTTCCGTCAGCTTGTATTGCTGGATCATGGTGCCCATCGCGCCATCCAGGATCAGGATGCGTTGCGCCAGCAGCTGGCGCAGGCGGGTTTCGGTAGATACGGTCGGGCTGGTTGCGGAAGGCGTCATGGCGTGCTTTAGTTACGTACTCTGGTCGGTATGAACGCAAAAAACCCGGTCGCCGATAGCGCCGGGTTGTTTGCAAAGGCAATGCCAGAAATTATACGTTAAATCAAGGGCTTGCGTATGCCTTAGGCCGCTTGCTGGCTGACTAGTTGCGCCACGGTTTGTTGCGGCTCGTTGAGCTTCAGGGTCAGGCATTTTGCTGCGCCGCCGGCCTTGAGGAATTCGGTCAGTGCTGTCTGATGCACAATAAAACCGTGCGCTTGCAGCTGCGCAACCAGGGCGTCGGACGCCTGGTTCAAGAAGATATGGCGACCTGAGTTGACGGTATTGCAAGCAAAATGCAAGGCGTCTTCACTGCTGACAATGATCCGTTTGTCAGCCGGAACGCGGGCTGCAATGTGTGCTTGCGAGACGGCGTCGAACGCTTCCGGGAAATACATCACATAACCGCCGGCGAGCGGGCAAAAGCAGGTGTCCAGGTGGTAGAAGCGGGCATCGACCAGCTTCAGCGGCTGTACTTCAATTTCCAGTAATTCAGACAATCTTGTTGCACAGGCAATATCCGAGCGATGGCCGTGGCCGAACCACAACAGATTTTCGCTGCGATCCATCAAGGCGTCGCCAGCGCCTTCGAAAGGCAGTTCCGGCGGCAAGGTCAGCACGTCGAAACCGTGGGCGGTAAACGCGGCTTCGAAATAGACTTCCTCGGCTTGCCGTTCGACATGGCGGAAACGCGAGAGCACAACTTTATTGCCCAATACCACACCGGCATTGGCAGTAAACACCAGATCAGGCACCCCCGGCATGGCCGGCATCATCTTGATCTTTGCAACCTGTCCGATGGCTTCCACCAGCGCCAGCCACTGTTGCATGGCGAGACTACGGTTGCCATGCGCAATATTGCCAGCCATCCACGGATTAATGACGTAAGAAACTTCAAAATGGTCTGGAGCGCACATCAGGAATGTGTCCTCCGCGGTATGGTCCAGCAGGTGGTTGGTCATGCGTAGCTCCTTTCGGTCAGGTGGGCGGGGGGTGAAGATAGGGATGAAAATGTATACTTGATGGCTTCCAATGCAGCGTCGATATCATTGGCGGTAATGATCAGCGGCGGTGCAAAGCGCACCACCGTGTCGTGCGTATCTTTAGACAAAATTCCTTGTTGCATCAGGCGCTCGCAGAATTCGCGCGCAGAAATAAAGCTAGGATCGAGATCCATGCCGATCAGCAGGCCTTTGCCACGGACTTCGCGGATAGCTGGGTGCGATATCGCCCGCAAGCCCGTCAGTAAGCGCTCACCCATGAGTTGCGCGTTGTCTGCCAGCTTGTCGTCGCGCAGCAGGCGCAATGCGGCATGGCCGACTGCGGCCGCGAGCGGGTTGCCGCCAAAGGTGCTGCCATGATCGCCGGGAGTAAATACCGCCATCAGGTCTGCCCTGGCCAGAAACGCCGATACCGGCAGCAAGCCGCCGCCGAGCGCCTTGCCGAGAATCAAACCGTCCGGCTTGATAGCGTCATGGTCGCTGGCCAGCAGGCGGCCGGTGCGGCCCAGCCCGGTTTGCACTTCGTCGCAAATCAGCAGCACATTGTGGCGATCGCAGATTTCGCGGCATTTTGCCAGGTAGCCTTCGGGCGGCACGATGATGCCGGCTTCGCCCTGGATCGGCTCCACCAGGAAGGCTGCGGTACGCGGTGTGATGGCGGCTTCCAGCGCGGCAGCATCGCCAAACGGCACGCTGACGAAACCGCCGGAAAACGGACCGAAACCGTCGCGGTACTGCGCTTCCGATGAAAAGCCGACGATAGTCGTGGTGCGGCCGGCAAAATTACCGCGGCAAACGATGATTTCGGCGGTCTGGTCGGCAATTCCTTTCACCTTGTGGCCCCATTTGCGGGCCGCCTTGATGGCGGTTTCAACCGCCTCTGCGCCGCTATTCATCGGCAGCGCCTTGGGCATGCCGGTGATTTCACACAGCAATTGCAGGAACGGTCCCAGCTGGTCGCTGTAAAACGCTCTGGAGACGACTGCCAGCTGGCCCGCCTGTTTGCTCAATGCGGCGACCAGGTCAGGGTGGCTATGGCCGAAGCTGACAGCGGAATATGCCGACATCATGTCCATGTAACGCTTGCCGTCCTGATCCCACAGCCAGATGCCTTTGCCGCTGCTGAGCACTACCGGCAGCGGGGAGTAGTTGTGCGCACAATAGCGGTCTTCGAGAGTTATTGCGTGGTTCTTCATGGTTTGCTCCTGGGGTGAGGCCACTTCTAAGAACCTAGCCTGGGCTGATATGCCGATGACATCTGGTCCGCTGGCGGACGCTGGCTGAGACGCTTAGAGGTAGCTGCAAAATGCCGTTTTATCGGTGTGCTGCATCTGGTTACATGATAATCACAAGTGTTGGAAATATTTTTGCGTAATTGCTCAACGATTCGATGTAATGTGCACGAATCATGCATAAAAGGAGACCAAGGTGGAAAAGCTTGATCGTTATGACCGTATTTTGCTGCGAACTTTGCAGACCAACGGCCGCGCTTCGAATGTGGAGCTGTCCGAGCAAGTCAATTTATCGCCGCCGCAGTGTTACCGGCGCGTGCAGCGGCTGGAGAAGGACGGCGTCATTCGCGGCTACGCGGCGCAGGTGGAGCCGGCCGCCATCGGGCTCGGTGTGGTTGCCTTCGTCAACCTGAACATCGCACGCGAGCAGTTCAAGCAGGTGCGCAAGCTGGAAAAGGCGATCCGGCTGTTTCCGGAAATCCTGGAGTGCTACACGATTTCGGGGGATTTCGATTATCTGCTGAAGGTGGCGGCCAGCGATCTGAAATCGCTGTCGGCGTTCCTGACCGATCGTTTGATGCAGGTGCCGGGAGTGGCCGGTGTGCGATCCATGGTTTGCCTGGAGGAGATCAAGCCGTCCAGTCCGTTGCCATTGGCGGATTGATCGCCGAAACCATTATTTGTGCTGATTCAGCACAAATAATGTGCCGCCAGCCGGCTGTTCTCTGCACGGCTGCGGGCTTAATCTGTGTACTCCGGATCACAACAAACAACACGGAGTTCACATGACTACCTCGACCAGCAAACTGAACGGCAGCCCAACCATTCGCACCATCGTTGGCGCTACCCCCAGCACCAGCCTCGATCCAAAATCGACCGCGCTGCTGGTGATTGATATCCAGAACGAATATTTCAGCGGTCAATTACCGATTCCCGACGGTATGCAGGTACTGCGTAACGCCAATCGCCTGATCTCGCTGGCCGACCGGCATGGCATGCCGGTGTTTCATATCCAGCAATGGAGCCCGGCAGCACGGCCGCTGTTCACGCAAAATACGGTGATGGCTGAAATTCATCCGGAAGTGCAGCGCGCGCCGCACCATTCGACCATCCGCAAGATTTTCGCGAGCTCATTTGCCGGCACCGATTTGCAACAGCAATTGCTGGCCAAGGGTGTCAAGACGCTGATCATCAGCGGTTTGATGACTAACAATTGCGTGGCGGCTTCCGCTTTCGATGGTGTCGCCAATGGTCACAAGGTCATCGTCGCCAGTGACGCCAGCGCCACCCGCGATCTTGAAACCTGGGACGGCAGCGTGATCAACCATAAGGATCTGCATCGGGCCGTATTGGCCGGGATCTCCGATGCCGCCGCAGAAATCCGTACTACCAGTGCGATTCTTGAACTGGCTATTGAGTAACTGAGTGAGTAAGAGTGAGTAACTAAGCGAAGCTTGGATTTTTAACTAAACAACTTGGAGCTTGCATCATGCCTATCCTTACCGTATTGCTTTCCACCACACCCGACACCACCGTTTCCGCCAAGGTCGCCAGTACATTGTCCCGCCTGACCGCGGCGATCTTGCACAAGAAACCTGAGCTGACATCGATCGCGATTTCACATGTCGATCCGGCGCACTGGTTTGTCGGTGGCCCATCCTTGACGGCGCAAAGAAAAACCAGTTTTTTCCTCGACATCCGCATCACCGATGAAACCAATACCGCCGATGAAAAGGCGGCGTATATCGACGCCGTCTTCAAGGAAATCGGCGCATTACTGGGCGAGCTGCATCACGAAAGTTATGTCCATGTCCACGATGTGCGCGGCGCAGCCTACGGCTTCGGCGGACTGACGCAAACGCATCGGGCGGTTGCGGCGCGCCTGCAAAGCCAGACCTCAGCCTGACGCCGGTACGATACTGGCCCGGGTTTCCTCGATCACCAGGTCTGATTGCGGATAGGCGATGCAGGGCAGTATGTAGCCTTCTTTCCGTTCATCGCTGCTCAGGCCCGGCCATTCGATCTGATAACGTATTTGACCACTCAGCAGACGGCACATGCAGGTGCGGCATGTGCCGTTTCTGCAAGAACTCGGTAAATTGATGGCGGACTGGCGTGCAGCTTCCAGCAAGGGGATCGTGTCGGACGTAACAAACGTCCATCCCCTTGGTTCAATCCGGACAGTGAACTCGTCTGGTGCAAGTGACATCCTGCGATCCTCTAAAATGCGGCCACTAAATCACCGTATGATGGCTGCGGTCTTGTAAAATGCCCAGCGCAAGGCGAATTGCGCCTGTCATTTACCATCATAAAAAGATTGCCTATGAATATTCATCTTTCGCTTGTCCCCGTGGTTTCCCTGATCGCCGGCGTTCTGATCCTGGTCATGCCAAAGCTCCTGAACTATATTGTTGCCTTCTATCTGATCGCTATCGGTCTGATCGGCTTGTTCGGCGGCGGCCATTTTCACTTGCATTTGTAATTCTTAGACAGCTGGCGGGAAATCATTCCCAGCGCGGGGTGCGATACCAGGCCGTCGCAAAATCGACAAACGCTCTGACCTTGGGCGACAGATGCCGGTTCTGAGGATAGATCGCGTACAGGTCACGCGGTTTCATCGTGAAATCGGGCAAGACGTGCAGCAGGTCGCCGCGCCGCAAATCCTCGTGCACGATGAAAGAGCTGGTGGCAGCGATGCCGAGGCCGGCCAAGGCCGCCGAGCGTAATGCTATGCCGGTGTTGGCTTGCAGATTGCCGCGCACGCTCACCGCGTGCTCGCTGCCGTCGGCGGCGTAGAACTGGAATTCATTGGATTTTTGCGCCAGCGTATAGGTCAGGCAATTGTGCTGGACCAGGTCGGCCGGCTGCTGCGGCACGCCATGCAGCTTCAGATAAGCCGGCGCGGCGGCCAGCAGTATCTCGCAGCGCGTCAGCCGTTTGGCAACCAGGGTTGAATCGGGCAGAGCGCGGGTCAGGCGCAGCGCGACATCGAAGCCTTCTTCAATCATGTCGACCAGACGATCGTTGCAGACCAGATCCACCTTGAGTTGGGGATTGGCCATGATGAATTGCGGCAGCCATTGCGCCAGTTCCAAGGTGCCGAACGCCATCGGCGCGTTGATTCGCAGCACGCCGGAGGGGAGCGCCTGATGCGCCGACACCGCCTGGGCGGCGTCATCTATCTGATCGATGATCTGGCGGCTGCGTTCGTAATATTCCTGGCCGGCTTCGGTCAGCGCAAAGCGGCGCGTGGTGCGATTCAGCAGTTGTGCGCCGAGTTCCAGCTCCAGCTGGCGCACCTGACGCGAGACGATGGTGTGCGACTGGTTGAGTTCTGCTGCGGCAGCAGTGAAGCTGCCGCTCTCGACTACGCGCCGGAACGCACGCATCGCTGCTAGTTGATCCATGCCGCTCCACCTAGAATAAAACCACAACGCTATCAGAATCGCATGGGTTAATCCAGATTGATTAATCTATGTTGAGCTTACCGCTGACAATGGCGTTATTGGCTTCGCGCAGTTTTAACAGCAGCGGCCGCTGGTGCAGGATTTCACATTCCGAATAAGCCGCATCCAGGCCCAGCGCGGTCAAGGTCACTGCCCCCTCTTTCAAGCCGAAGTCAAAGCGCGGCGCGGTCGAGCCGTTGATTAGCAAACCGACTGCCAGCGCAATGGCTGTATCGGCATGCACTTCGACGTTGTCGAGCACCCGCCCGGGCGCTTGTATGCATTGGTTGACGCCGCTGCCGATCGCCTTGGCGCGCGATTGCGGCGTCAACACCTTGAACACGCCGGTATTGCTGCCGGCGGCGGCGGCCCAGATGACGTCGACGCCATCGCCCAGCATGGTTTTTGTGAGTGTTTCTGCGCGCGGCGGATCGTTGAAGGGCTGCGGGCCTTCCACCCACAGCGGTTCATGGATCGAAATACCTGGTTTGGCGGCACGCGCGCCGGCCGCGAAAGCCTGGCTGTTTTTCTGGCGCAAAGTGGTGTTGATGGCGCCGATCATGCCTATCTTGCCGGTGCTCGACGCCAGCGCCGCCTGCATGCCGGCCAGATAGCTGGCTTCGTTTTCGCGGAACGTGATGCAAGTGATGTTGGCAGCGGCATTGGCGATGCAATGTTCCAGAATCACAAAGCGGGTTTGCGGCGCCTGGCGTGCGACCTGATCCAGTATTTCCTTGAATTCGATACCTATCACCACCACAATCCTGGCGTCTTGCCTGACCGCATTGTCCAATTGTTGCTGGCGGCCGGCGCGGCTCGCCTGGCTTTCCAGGGTGCTGGCTTGCAGCCGGTATAGCTTGGCGGCGTTGTTGATGCCGCTGGTCCCTTGTTGCAGCAGTACGTCATCGTTATTGGGCACCGGCCGTACGTAAATGATCTTGGGCAGGTCGGCCGCGCTGGTGATGGCGCTCACGCTTGCCAGCAGCAGCGCCAATGGCAGCAATAGAAGCCACCAGCGGGTATGCGGTCTATTGCATTCCGCTTCGGTGATAGCGGGATCTGCGTCTACACAGGACGTACGGGGGATCGGCAGCATTGTCTCTTCCTTGTTATAAGGCGCCGAATCTGACGTCGGCACGCATTTGCCTCACATATTGCTGGCAAAGCGGCCGCAGGCCATTTGAGGGCGGCTATACAAGGTATAGCGCCGAACTGATATGTGACGGAAGCAGCAGTATATTTAACTTTTGCTTAGCGCTTCCGCGTGATAACGTTATCAATTCGCGTTATCAATCTGTAATTCGCGTCTGTAGTTTGCGTCCGTAGTTAGCGTTTATTTCACTTGGTTCACAAATATGTGTCAGTTACTTGGAATGAACTGCAATGTGCCGACCGACATTGTGTTCAGTTTTACCGGCTTTGCCACCCGCGGCGGCCAGACCGGCCATCATAGCGACGGCTGGGGCATCGCCTTCTTCGAAGGCCGCGGGGTGCGTCATTTTGTCGATTATCAGGCGGCAATTGCGTCGCCGGTGGCGGAGCTGATCCGGCGTTGCCCGATCAAATCGAAAAACGTCATTGCCCATATTCGCAAAGCCACGCAAGGCCAGGTAGCGTTGCAAAACTGCCATCCGTTCGTGCGCGAATTATGGGGGCGTTACTGGGTCTTCGCCCATAACGGCGATCTCAAGGAATTTGCGCCGCATCTCAACGGCCCGTACCGGCCGGTTGGCAATACCGACAGCGAACTGGCGTTTTGTTATCTGTTGCAGCAACTGCGGCAGCGCTTCGGTGATACGCCGCCATCGCAGGCTGAGTTGACGGCCGTCTTGCGCGAACTGATGCAGGAGATCGCCGTCCACGGCACTTTCAACATGATGTTGTCGGATGGCTCGGCCCTGTACACGTATTGCTCCACCAATCTGTATTACATCGTGCGCCAGTTTCCGTTCGCCGAAGCGCATCTGTCGGATGAAGATGTCAGCGTCGACTTCTCGCAAGTGACCACCCCGCAAGACCGGGTGGCGGTGATCGTCACCGAACCGCTGACCACCAATGAGGTATGGACCAGGTTTGGCGAAGGCGAGCTGATCGTCTTTGTCGACGGCCAGCCGCAGCCGGCCTGATCCTGATTCAGGAGTAGCCGGTCAGGAGTAATCGATGGTTAGCGGCGCATGGTCCGAGAAACGCTCGTCCTTATAAATCGCCACCGCATGCGCATTGGCGGCGATGCCAGGCGTAGTGATGTGATAGTCGATGCGCCAACCGACGTTCTTGGCCCAGGCCTGGCCGCGATTGCTCCACCAGGTGTATTGCTCGTCGCGCTGGTCGACTTGGCGGAAGGCGTCGACCAGCCCGACTTGTTCAAACAGATGGGTCAGCCAGGCGCGTTCTTCCGGCAGGAAGCCGGAATTTTTCTTGTTGCCCTTCCAGTTTTTTAAATCGCGTTCCTGATGCGCGATATTCCAGTCGCCGCAAATCACCACTTCGCGGCCGCTTTCCTTGAGTTGTTTCAAATGCGGCAGGAAGGCTTCCATGAAGCGGAACTTGGCAATTTGCCGCTCTTCGCTGGACGAGCCAGACGGGCAGTACAGTGAAATCACCGTCAGATCGCCAAAATCGCATTCCACATAACGCCCTTCGGCATCGAATTCAGGATTGCCAAAACCTATCCTTACAGCGTTCGGTTTGCGCTTGCTGTATAGACCGACGCCTGAGTAACCCTTTTTTTCGGCGTAATGGAAATGGCCGATGTAGCCCTCGGGCGCCAGGAACTCCGGCGTCATATCGGCGGCTTGCGCTTTCAATTCCTGGACGCAGACGAAATCGGCAGACTGTTTGGCCAGCCACTCGAAAAAGCCTTTTCTGGCAGCTGAGCGGATACCGTTGAGATTGGCGGAAATGATTCTTGGCATGTTTGATCGATAAAAAAGATTTAAAGGGGAAGGGGAGGCCCGTACAGGTTCTAAGCATAACCGAAGGGCCGCCGTCGTGTGCAGCCCGCGGCGTCGGCCGCCAGCGTTGGCCGCTGGAAAACTGGCCACGGGCAGGCACGGTGTTTGCACTTACTGCTGTAGAAGGGATGAACTCCATTTAAAATGGCGGTCTGGTGTCGCTAGTGTGCAGCAAATAGCGACAAAATTTGTCAGCCTCAACCGTCTGGAGTGCATTTTGAACAATTTACGTCAACAATTTATTGAGTTTGCAGTGAAGGCCGGGGTGCTGAAGTTCGGCGAATTTGTGACCAAGGCCGGGCGTACCTCGCCGTATTTTTTCAATGCGGGCATGTTTAACGAGGGCGCCGCACTGGGCCAGCTGGCGCAATTTTATGCACGCACCCTGATTGATTCCGGTTTGCAATTTGACATGTTGTTCGGGCCGGCCTACAAAGGCATTACGCTGGCCTCGGCGACAGCGGTGGCGTTGGCGGCGCAAGGGCGCAATGTGCAGTTTGCCTACAACCGCAAGGAAGCCAAGGATCATGGCGAGGGCGGTAACATCGTTGGCGGCCCATTGAAGGGGCGGGTGCTGATTATCGATGACGTGATTTCCGCCGGAACTTCGGTGCGCGAGTCGGTCGAGATGATTCGCGCCGCCGGCGCCACGCCGTGTGCGGTGGTGATTGCGCTGGACCGGATGGAGCGTTCGGGCAAGGATGATGCACTGTCGGCCAACTCGGCAGTGGAAGAAGTAACGCAAGCGTATGGCATGCCGGTGATTTCGATCGGCAATCTGAACGACTTGCTGGAATATATTTCCGGCGCTGGCGCTAACGCCGAGCTGAACCGTTATCAAGCTGCAGTGGCGGCTTACCGTGAGCGTTATGGCGTAGCGTGATCGCAACAAGCAAAGTGTAGCCCCGTGTCGTGGATTCGTGGATGATGGAATGAATCGTATTGCTCTCACTCTCAAGCGAGGTTTGTTTTTCAGTGCAGCAGGCTTGCTGCCGCTGCTTGCGCACGGCCAGATTTATACCTGCAAGGATGCCGCTGGACACACTGTTACCGGCGATCATCCGATGCCGGAATGTTCCAACAGCAAAATCGTGGAGTTGAGCAAGGCGGGGGTGATAAAACGGGAAATCCCGGCGCCGCTGACTGCCGAGCAAAAACGCCAGAAGCAAGCGCTGGATGACAAGCGCCAGGCCGAGGCGGCGGCGGATGAGCAGCGGCGTCAGCAAGATCGCGCGTTGCTGTCGCGCTATCGTAGCGAAGCCGATATCGAGTCTTCGCGCCGTTACTATCTGTCGCTGTCGCATGATCTGATCAAGCGCGACCAGGTTGCCATCGACGATGCGCAGAATCAGTTAAAGGCAGCGAATACCGAGGCTGAATTTTACAAGCACAGGAAAACCTTGCCGGTCGCGCTGCGTTACAAGATTGACGAAGCCAATCGCGACATTATCTATAACCAGAAAAATATGGCGGATCATCAAGCCGAGCTGGGGCGCATCAACGACAAGTTCGATGAAACGCTGAAGCATTATCGGGAGTTGGTCAGTGCCATGCCGGAATCGCAGGCAGCACACTAGTGAAGCCCCATAAGCACTGCTTCTTTGCGCCAGGCGTCGTTGCAAATCCTCGCGATAGTCCCGCTATCGCTCCGGTTTGCGCCTAGCCTGGCACAAAAAATCAGCACTTCTGGGGCTCCCCTACTAACTACAAAGCACTACGCCAGCGGCAACCCCGGCCGCATGCATTTCAGGCAGTCAGTTTCTGCTTCAACAGCTCAGTCAATTGCGCCGGATTGGCCTTGCCCTTGGTGGCTTTCATGGCTTGGCCGATGAGGGCGTTAAAGGCTTTTTCCTTGCCGGCACGGAATTCCTCGACCGATTTGGCGTTCGCCGCCAATACTTCATCAATGATTTTTTCCAGCGCGCCGCTATCGGAAATCTGCTTCAATCCCTTGCTCTCAATAATCTCGTCGGCCAGGTTTTCTTGCGCCGACCGGGCTTCCCACATGGCGCCGAATACTTCCTTGGCGATCTTGTTGGACACCGTGCCGTCGGCGATGCGTTGCAGCAACACGGCCAGTTGCGCGGCGCTCACCGGCGCTGCGTCGACGTCGACGTTTTCCCGGTTCAGCGCCGACGACAGGTCGCCCATCAGCCAGTTGGCGGCAGGCTTGGCTTGCTCCTTGCCGGCTTTCACCGTCACCGCTTCGAAGTAGCTGGCCATGGCTTTCGATTGCGTCAGCACGGCCGCATCGTATTCCGACAAACCGAAATCGCGCACGAAACGTTCGCGCATTGCGCCTGGCAGTTCCGGCATGGTGGCCCGCACCCGCTCGACCCATTCCGCAGCAATCACCAGCGGCGGCAGATCCGGATCCGGGAAGTAGCGGTAATCCTGGGAATCTTCCTTGCTGCGCATGGAGCGCGTTTCTTTCTTGTCCGGATCGTACAAGCGGGTTTCCTGCACCACTTTGCCGCCGTCTTCGATCAATTCAATCTGGCGCCGCACTTCGTAATTGATGGCCTCTTCCAGGAAGCGGAAGGAGTTCAGGTTCTTGATTTCGCTGCGGGTGCCGTAAGCGGCTTGGCCAAGCGGGCGTACCGAGACGTTGGCGTCGCAGCGGAACGAGCCTTCTTGCATATTGCCGTCGCAAATTCCCAGCCACATCACCAGCGAGTGCAAGGCCTTGGCGTAGGCGACGGCCTCGGCAGCGCTGCGCATGTCCGGTTCGGTGACGATTTCCAGCAGCGGCGTGCCGGCGCGGTTAAGATCGATGCCGGTCATGCCTTGATAATCTTCGTGCAGCGATTTGCCAGCGTCCTCTTCCAGATGGGCGCGCGTCAGCTGTACTGTCCTGAGTTCGCTCTTGCCGTCTTTTTCCAGGACGAAGGAGACCTTGCCGCCTTGCACCACCGGGATTTCAAACTGGCTGATCTGATAACCCTTCGGCAGATCAGGATAGAAGTAATTTTTGCGGGCAAAGATCGATTGCGGCGCAATCGTCGCGTTCACCGCCAGGCCGAACTGGATCGCGCGTTCCACCGCGCCGCGGTTGAGCACCGGCAGCACGCCCGGCAGCGCCAGATCGACTGGACTGGCCTGAGTATTGGGGGCGGCGCCGAACTGGGTCGGCGAGCCGCTGAAAATTTTTGACTGGGTCGAGAGTTGCGTATGCGTTTCCAGACCGATCACGACTTCCCACTGCATAATTATTTCCTCATTTGTCTTGGTAACTACAGTCGCCGGTTTTGAGATTCACCGACAGCTCAGTAAAGTTTACTCTTGATCCGCATAATGCCGGGCAGCTTGGCAGAACGTGCAATTTGTCGCCATCGCGCTGCAGGCGGATGCTGCAATTCATGCCGTGATTGAAAAAATCGTAGCCGCGCTGCTGGCGCGCTGCGGCCGGATCTTTCAAGGTGATGCGCCAGTTGTCCTTCTGCCCATCCTGCCGCACCTCGGCCTGCGGTTCGTCGTAGGTGTCGATGCTGCATTCGAAACCATGAGTCGGCCGGTATTGCGCCGATTCCCAGCGCAGCGCCTCGATCTTGTCGCCATCCAGCTTGAACTCGCCGGTATCGCCGTAAATCACTTTTTCGCCGTTTTCATCGCGCGTCAGGGAGCAGCCGAATTTGGTCTGCAACTGTTGGGCCTGAACTGCTGGCGCCAACAACGCGGCGCTCAGGATCAAGCAGAGCGACGCCGCCAGCTTAGGGCGATGAGCGGGAAAAAAGCGCAAGATTGGTGGCATGGTTTGGCGAAGGCTTTTTAATCCGGGCTGCGCAAATGCCAGTCGGTGACGCGCTGATACTGATGCGCGACGTTGAGCAGCCTGGCTTCGTCATAATAATTGCCGATGATTTGCAGGCCGACCGGACGCCGTGCATTCTTCTCGCCCTGACCGAAGCCGCATGGTATCGACATGCCCGGCAAACCGGCCAGGCTGGTTGACAGCGTGTAGATGTCCGCCAGGTAGTTGGCGACCGGATCGTCTGCCTTGGCGCCCAGATCCCAGGCCACGGTCGGCGATACCGGCCCCATGATGACGTCGCACTGGCGGTTCGGGCCAGTCAACGCATTCTGAAAATCTTGCGCGATCAGGCGGCGGATTTTTTGCGCCTGCAGATAGTAGGCATCGTAATAACCGTGCGACAGCACGTACGCGCCGACCAGAATCCGCCGCTTCACTTCTTCGCCGAAACCTTCCGCGCGCGACTTCTTGTACATGTCGGCCAGGTCTTTGTAGTCGGCGGCGCGGTGGCCGTAACGGACACCGTCGAAGCGGCTCAGGTTGGACGACGCTTCGGCCGGTGCAATCACGTAATAGACCGGGATCGACAGCTCGGTTTTCGGCAGCGATATATCGACCAGCGTGGCGCCCAGTTTTTCATATTCCTGCAATGCGGCGCGCACTGCCTGCTCGACATCGGCGGACAGGCCGCTGCTGAAATACTCGCGTGGTATACCGATCCGCAGGCCTTTCAAGTCGTTGTTCAGATTGCCGCTGAAATCTTCTTTTTTGCGTTCCAGGCTGGTCGAATCGCGTGGATCGAAACCGGTCATGGCGTTCAGCAGCAGCGCGCAATCTTCCGCGGTCTGGGCAATCGGCCCCGCCTGGTCCAGCGACGAAGCGAAGGCGATCATGCCGTAGCGCGAGACGCTGCCGTAAGTCGGTTTGATGCCGGTGACGCCGCACAAGGAAGCCGGTTGGCGGATCGAGCCACCGGTGTCGGTGGCGGTAGCGGCTGGCGTCAGGCGTGCCGCCACGGCGGCGGCCGAACCGCCCGAGGAGCCGCCCGGAATTGCAGTTTTGTCCCAGGGATTCTTGACCGGGCCGAAGTGCGAATTTTCATTCGACGAACCCATCGCGAATTCATCGCAATTCAGTTTGCCCAGGGTCACCATGCCGGCGTTGTTGAAATGTTCCACAACGGTGGCGTCGAACGGGCTGATATAGTTTTCCAGCATCTTCGAGCCTGCGGTGGCGCGCCATCCGCGCGTCACGAAAATATCCTTGTGGGCGATCGGCACACCGGTCAGCGGCGTGCTGTCGTTTTGCGCCAGGCGCTGGTCGGCGGCGCGCGCCTGCTGCAGCGTCAACTCCTGATCGACATGCAAAAATGCATTCAGGTCGCTGTGCCCGATCCGCGCCAGATACAGTTGCGCCAGTTCCTCGGCCGAAATCTTCTTTTCGTGCAGTAACACCGACAGTTGCTTGAGAGTTTTGGTATGCATGAGAATTCTTAAATATTAACTTTGCGGGATCGCCCTGGCAGGCTTCGCCTCGCCTGGTTGCGACCAACATGCCGCGCATCGACTGCTTGCGCCAGCAAATAGTATGCCGATTTATTCGATTACTTTTGGCACCAGGTACAAACCATCTTCGGTAGCCGGCGCCACCTTTTGATATTCCTCGCGCCGGTTCGGCTCGGTTACCACATCGTCGCGCAAGCGCAAGGACAAGTCATGCTGAAGCGCCGCGATCGGGTGGCTCAGCGGTTCGATACCGGTGGTATCCACCGCCCGCATCTGCTCGACCAGCGAGAAAATGCCGTTCAGTTTATCGAGCGTGGAAACGGCCTGATCTTCGGTGAGTTCGAGGCGTGCTAAATTGGCAATGCGCTTAACGTCGGAAAGGGCTAATGACATAATTTTCGATCGCGCGCGGAGGCGCGGCTGCTAATGTGGTTGAAATGAAAACACTTTGCTTGCCGATAACTTCTCAGTTTTTTGTAAAAAGCAAGCATTTTGAGCGCTATACGCCCTAAGTTGAGTCAAATTATAAGGTAGAATGTTGCGTCCATGCGGCAGGTAATCGATCTTTACCATGCGCGGGATACTAGACACCCCCCTAAAAAACGTTTAAGCGCATCATTGTTGCGCATTGGAACAATTCATGTTTGGATTTTTACGCAGTTACTTTTCGAATGACCTGGCGATTGACCTGGGTACCGCGAATACGCTGATTTATGTGCGCGATCAAGGTATTGTCCTGGATGAGCCATCGGTTGTGGCGATCCGCCAGCAAGGCGGTCCTAACGGCAAGAAGACGATTCAAGCCGTTGGCAAGGAAGCAAAACAGATGCTGGGTAAAGTCCCTGGCAACATCGAAGCGATCCGGCCGATGAAGGACGGTGTGATTGCCGACTTTACCGTCACCGAGCAGATGCTCAAGCAATTCATCCGCATGGTGCACGACACCAAGCTGTTCAAACCTTCGCCACGCATCATCATCTGCGTACCTTGCGGCTCGACTCAGGTTGAGCGCCGCGCGATTCGCGAATCGGCGCTGGGCGCCGGCGCTTCCCAGGTGTTCCTGATCGAAGAGCCGATGGCAGCTGCAATCGGGGCCGGCCTGCCGGTGTCGGACGCAACCGGTTCGATGGTGGTCGATATCGGCGGCGGCACTACCGAAGTCGGCATCATCTCGCTAGGCGGCATGGTCTACAAAGGTTCGGTACGCGTCGGCGGCGACAAATTCGACGAAGCCATCGTCAACTACATCCGCCGCAACTACGGCATGCTGATCGGCGAACAGACCGCCGAGGCGATCAAGAAAGAAATCGGCTCCGCCTTCCCCGGTTCGGAAGTGCGCGAAATGGAAGTCAAGGGGCGCAACCTGTCGGAAGGCATTCCGCGCTCGTTCACCATCTCCAGCAACGAAATCCTGGAAGCCCTGACCGACCCGCTCAACAACATCGTTTCCGCCGTCAAGAACGCGCTGGAACAGACGCCGCCGGAACTCGGTGCGGACATTGCCGAAAAGGGCATGATGCTGACCGGCGGCGGCGCCTTGCTGCGCGATCTGGATCGCCTGCTGATGGAAGAAACCGGTTTGCCGGTGATCGTGGCCGAAGACCCGCTGACTTGCGTGGTGCGCGGTTCAGGCATGGCGCTGGAACGGATGGACAAGCTGGGCTCGATTTTTTCCTACGAGTAATCCAGACTGATGCGACGCTTGCCCCACCTCAGCATGTCGGTTTTGAGGTCGGGCAACGGCAACCGGGTCGGTGCATTAGTGCATGCGACCCGCTTTCGTATCTACGGTATCTGCATGGATGCACTTCTACCGTTTGTCACTGACCAATCCCAATCTGTCCATTACTGATGGAATACAGTCCACCACCCCTCTTTAAGCAAGGCGCTTCAGCCCGTGCCAAGGCGGTGATATGCACGCTGCTGGCGGCGGCGCTGCTGATTGCCGATTCACGCGTACATGCTTTGCTGCTGCTGCGGCAGGCGGTCGGCACCGCGCTTTATCCGTTGCAGATGGTGGCCTTGATGCCGCGCGACGCAAGCAATCGGGTCGCCGATTATTTTTCTTCGCTGTCGACGGTTGAGAAAGAAAACCAGGCTCTGCGCAGCCGGCAAGGCGAACGCGCCCAGCAATTGCAGCAGGCGCAACAGCTGGCCGCGGAAAATGCCCAGCTGCGCAAATTGCTGGGAGTCGCGCAGCGCTTGCCGGTGAAATCGGTGATGAGCGAAATCCTGTACGACGCGCGCGATCAGTTTGCCCGCAAAGTGATCATGGACCGCGGTTCGCAGCATGGCGTCGCCACCGGCCAGCCGGTGATCGACGACGCCGGCATCGTCGGCCAGGTGACGCGGGTGTTCCCGTTCACCTCCGAGGTGACGCTGCTGACCGACAAGGATCAGGCGATTCCGGTGCAGGTGCTGCGCAACGGCTTGCGCAGCGTGGCCTACGGCCGTGGCCAATCCGGCTATCTGGATTTGCGCTTCATGTCTTCCAACGCCGATATCAAGAAGGGCGACGTGCTGGTGACTTCCGGCATCGACGGCGTCTATCCGGCCGGGCTGTCGGTGGCCAAGGTGGTGCAGGTCGAAACCAAATCGGCCGATGCCTTTGCCCATATCGTCTGCGAGCCGATCGCCGGCATCGACCGCCATACCCAGCTGCTGATCCTGCTGGTCGATCCGAATCCGATCGCACGGCCGGATGACGAGGCGGCCGTCCCTAACAGCAAAGCCGACATACTCAGCAAACGCCGCTTGACCGAAAGCACCCGGGACAAGACCAGAGAAGCAGCGAAAGATAATGGGAAAGACAGCGGGAAAGAAGCAGTGAAAGAGAATAACCCTGACGCGGCGGCGCGCAAGAATCCGCAGGGAGCCGGTGTCCGATGATGCGTCCTCATTACATCCTGTTGCCAGCCAATCCGCTGTTCATTGCGATGACGCTGTTGCTGGCGTTTCTACTCAACTTGCTGCCTTGGGGGCAATGGCCGGGCGTGCCGGATTTCGTCGCCCTGGTGTTGGTGTTCTGGAGCATTCATCAGCCGCGCAAGATTGGCATCGGCATCGCCTTTTGCATGGGTTTGCTGATGGATGTGCACCAAGCCACGCTGCTTGGTCAGAATGCGCTGGCGTACACGCTGCTATCGTATTTTGCGATCATGATTCATCGCCGCGTGTTGTGGTTCTCGGTCGGCGTCCAGGCCTTGCATGTGCTGCCCTTGATGCTGTTGACGCAGTTGATACAGCTGGTGATCCGGATGTCTGTCAGCGGCAAGTTTCCCGGCTGGTTGTATTTTGCCGAGAGCTTTGTCTGTGTGGCTCTGTGGCCGATTGTCGTGTGGCTGTTGCTGGCGCCGCAACGCCGCGCGGTCGACCGCGATGACAATCGCCCAATTTAATTACTGCCGCCAGCGGCTGATGCTGCCCCGAAGCTAGTCCGAAGCTACACTACCAATGACCGAATTTAAAAACACCGAGCGCGAACTACGAAACTTCCGGTTGCGGATCACGGCAGCCGTGGCGTTTGTGCTGATCTGTTTCGGTTTGCTGAGCGCGCGCTTTATCTGGGTGCAAGTGGTGCGCCATGATGCTTATGCAGCGCAGGCCGAGGACAACCGGATTTCGCTGGTGCCGGTGGTGCCGAATCGCGGCCTGATCATGGACCGCAACGGTGTCATCCTGGCACGCAATTATTCTGCCTACACGCTGGAAATCACCCGCTCCAAAATCCGCGGCGATCTGGAAAGCGTGATCGACGAGCTGGCGCAGGTGGTCAGCATCACACCCAAAGACCGGCGCCGTTTCAAGAAACTGCTGGAAGACTCCAAGAGCTTTGCCAGCCTGCCGATCCGCACCCGCCTTACCGACGAAGAAGTAGCGCGTTTCACCGCGCAGCGTTATCGCTTCCCGGGGATCGATGTGCAAGCGCGCTTGTTCCGTCAATATCCCTTAGGCGAAGTGGCGGCGCATGTGATCGGCTATATCGGCCGCATCAACCAGAAAGACGCCGATCGGATCGATGACAGCGACGACGGCCCCAACTATAAAGGCACCAGCTATATCGGCAAGGATGGCCTGGAAAAGAGTTACGAGCAGCAGTTGCACGGCACTACCGGTTACGAAGAAATCGAGATCGCCGCCAGCGGCCGTGCGGTGCGCAGCATGTCGCATGTCTCTGCGGTGCCGGGCAACAACCTGATCCTGTCGGTCGATATCGAGTTGCAGAAAGTGGCGGAAGAAGCTTTCGGCGATCGCCGCGGCGCGCTGGTGGCGATCGAACCTGCCACCGGCGACGTGCTGGCGTATGTCTCGCAACCGTCGTTCGATCCCAACCTGTTTGTCGAAGGCATCGATCAGCAAAGCTGGGACGAGTTGAACAATTCGCCCGATCATCCATTGATCAATCGCCCGATGAACGGCACCTACGCGCCCGGCTCGACCTACAAACCGTTCATGGCGCTGGCGGCGCTGGAGCTGGGCAAGCGCACAACTTCTTTCGCCATCAACGATATCGGCTATTTCATGCTGGGCGGGCACCAGTTCCGCGACGACAAGGTGGGTGGCCACGGACGGGTCGATATGTACAAATCCATCGTTGAATCATGCGATACCTATTACTACATGCTGGCCAACGATCTGGGCCCGGACACCATCCACGATTTCATGAAGCCGTTCGGTTTCGGACAACTGACCGGCATTGATCTGGAGCACGAGCAGCGCGGCATATTGCCGTCGACCGACTGGAAGCGAAAATACTACAAACGCGTGGCAGCGCAGAAGTGGGTTGGCGGCGATACGATCTCGCTAGGCATCGGTCAGGGCTTCAACGCCTTTACCCCGCTGCAGATGGCGCATGCGGTAGCGACGTTGGTCAACGATGGGGTGGTGATGAAGCCGCATCTGGTCAAGATCATTGAAGACGGCACAACCCACACGCAAACGCAAACCGTGGCAAAGGAAAGTTACCGCATTCCGCTGAAGCAGGAAAATGTCGATTTCATCAAGAAGGCGATGGTGGGCGTGACGCGCGAAGGCACCGGCAGAGCAATATTTTCCGGCGCCGGTTATGAATCGGGCGGCAAGACCGGAACGGCCCAGGTGGTCGGCATCAAACAAGGCGAAAAATATGACAAAAGAAGGATTGGCACGCGCATGGCCGACAATGCCTGGTATGTCGGCTTTGCACCGGCCGACAAGCCGCGCATCGCAATTGCGGTGATTGTGGAAAATGGCGGCTGGGGTGCGTCGGCGGCGGCGCCGATTGTGCGCAAGGCGATGGATTACTACCTGCTTGGAAAACGGCCAGGCGTTGACGGTAAAGAAGCGGCAGCGGCGGCAGTTGCGCCTGAGCCGGCCGAAGACGCCGCAGCGCCGACCGAGCTTGACGCCAAACCTGGCGACAAATCTGAAGAGAGTTATAAACCCGGCGAAGTAACGACGGGCAATCGCGAGTAACCGGAACCATGAATCTGACCGACAAACATAGCGTGTGGCACAGCATCAAATCGCATATTGCGGTGTTTGACGGCGCCTTGTCGCTGATCATGTTCCTGATACTGTCGGTTGGCATCGTTACCTTGTATTCGGCCGGGATCGATTTCCCTGGACGCGTCGAAGATCAGCTGCGCAATATCCTGGTGGCGTTTGTCATCATGTGGGTGGCCGCCAATATTCCGCCGCAGACTTTGATGCGGTTTGCGATACCGGCCTATGCGCTGGGGGTGTCGCTGCTGATTGCGGTGGCGGTATTCGGCATCGTAAAAAAAGGTTCGCGGCGCTGGATCAACATCGGCATGGTGATCCAGCCTTCGGAAATCATGAAAATCGCCATGCCCTTGATGCTGGCCTGGTATTTTCAGAAGCGCGAAGGCATGATCACCTGGCGCGATTATGTGGTGGCGGCAGTGCTGCTGGTGTTGCCGGTCGGCTTGATTATCCGGCAACCGGATCTGGGTACCGGCACCCTGGTGCTGGCGGCGGGTTTTTATGTGATCTTCCTGGCGGGGTTATCGTGGCGCATCCTGATCGGCCTGGCGGTCGCCGTCGGCGCCAGCTTGCCGGTGGTGTGGTCGGTGCTGCACGATTATCAGCGGCAGCGGGTGATGATGCTGATCGATCCCACTTCAGACCCGCTCGGCAAAGGTTTCCATATCATCCAGTCAACCATCGCGGTCGGCTCCGGCGGGATTTTTGGCAAGGGTTGGCTGAAGGGCACGCAAGCCCATCTGGAATTTATCCCGGAACGCACCACCGACTTTATTTTTGCGGTATTTTCCGAGGAATTCGGCTTGATCGGCAACGGTGTCCTGTTGTTCCTGTACATGCTGCTGATCGGCCGCGGCATGATGATCGCGGTCAATGCGCCGACCATGTTTACGCGGTTGCTGGCCGGATCCATCACTTTGATTTTCTTTACTTATGCCTTCGTCAACATGGGCATGGTCAGTGGCATTTTGCCGGTGGTTGGCGTACCTTTGCCGTTCATGAGTTATGGCGGCACCGCGCTGGTTACGCTGGGGCTGGGCGCCGGCATATTGATGAGCATCCAGCGCCATCGCAAATTGATACAGACTTGATCAGGGTTGAACTTGTACGATAAAAGCCGAGTCCATTCATGCAATCATTTATGTTCAATCGTCATCCGATCGCCGGGGAGAATGCATGGTAGGTACGTCAATAGACAAGCACCGCTGCTACAAAGTTGTCGCATATTCCAGTGCCTTGTTGCTATCGCTGATCCTGGCTGGCTGCGGCACTTCGCCGAAAATATCTTCGACGCCGTCGGCGCCGGTCAAATCCGGTTCCAGCGCCAGCCGTGGCGTACCGGCGCTGCCGCCGGCAGGCTCCGGGCGCGGCGGCTACTACAAGGATGACGGACCGGGCGACGCCATTCCGGAAGGGCTGCTAGACACCCCTGATGCGGTTCCGGTGATTGAACCTTACTCGCGCACCGGTAACAAACCTTATGTCGTCTTTGGCAAGACCTATACCCCGCTGACCGACGATCAACCGTTTAAACAGCGCGGCGTCGGCAGCTGGTACGGCAAGAAATTCCATAAGCAAAAGACATCCTCCGGCGAGCTGTACGACATGTACAAGATGACCGCTGCGCATCCCACTTTGCCGATCCCCTCCTATGCCAGAGTAACCAATCTGAAAACCGGCGCACAGGTGATCGTGCGGGTCAATGACCGCGGGCCGTTCCACTCCAGCCGTATCATCGACCTGTCCTACACGGCGGCGCTGAAACTGGGTTATCTGGGCAGCGGCAGTGGCCAGCTGGAGGTAGAGCGTCTGCTACCGGCCGATATCGTTGCGCTTAACCAGCAGCGCGGCAGCACGCCGGCGCCGGCGCAAGTCCCAGTTTCTGCTCCGGCGTCGGCCGAACCGCTCAGGGATAACACCGCGTCTGCCGTAGTGACTACTGAAGCGGTGGATGTACCGGTGTTGACGGCGCAACCGTTGCTCGTCAGTCAATCCGCGCCGACGCCTGCACCTGGCGCAACTGCGGCAACCGACAACAACAATCAGCTGGCCGCCGGGTTTTACCTGCAGTTTGGCGCCTATGCACAAGCCGCCAATGCCGACGCCGCCCGCTCCCGTTTGATGCTGGAGTTGTCCGGCCTGGTGACTTCGCTCGACAGCATCGCGGTGAATGGCTTGTACCGTTTGTACGCTGGCCCGTACACCAGCCGCGCCGACGCCGACAGCATCTTGCAACAGATCCGGCAACGCTCCCGCGCTACGCCGATTATTGTGCAACGCTAGAACGCATCGGCGTTATCGATCCCGTCACATCTGCCACCGTTGCCTGGCAGAGTATCCCTCCCTCTGAAGCATTCGCGAGCCTGAAAAAAGCTTGTCAAACCAGGCTCGCCGGCCTTGTCCGGTTGCGCCCGCTGTAACCGAATGGTCACGGAAATTTCATACGCCTGACATATTTGACCGCAATACTTCGGCCATTCAAAAGCGCAATGGCGGTACATATCATGGTTGAAATCAAAGGTTTGTCAAAGACGTTCCGCGGCGGTTTCCGCGCCCTGGACAACGTCAGTCTGTGTTTCGCCCAAGGTGAAATGGTGGCTTTGATCGGCGCTTCAGGCTCCGGAAAATCGACTCTTTTGCGACATATTTCCGGACTGATGGCTGCAGATAACAGCGGCGGCACGATTTCCATCGATGGTCAGCCGGTACAGAAAGACGGCGTCGTCGATCGCCATATCCGTGCGGTGCGCGCCAATGTCGGTTTCGTCTTTCAGCAATTCAATCTGGTGGGGCGGCTGCCGGTATTGACCAATGTATTGACCGGCGGCCTGTCGCGCATGCCGCTCTGGCGCAGCTGTTTCAAACTGTTTACCGCCGAAGAAAAAGCACTGGGCCTGGAAGCGCTGGCGCGGGTCGGCATTTCCGAACACGCCTATAAACGCGCTTCCGCACTCTCCGGCGGCCAGCAGCAACGGGCTGCGATTGCCCGCACTATCGTGCAAAAGGCGCGCGTGGTCTTGGCCGACGAGCCGATCGCATCGCTCGATCCTGAATCGGCACGGCGCGTGATGCAAACCCTGGCCGATGTTAACCAGCGCGATCGCAGCACTGTCATCGTGTCGCTGCATCAAGTCGACGTCGCCTTGCGCTTTTGTCCGCGCACGGTGGCCCTGCACAAAGGCCGCGTGGTGTACGACGGCCCATCCAACGCGCTGACCGAGCCGATGCTGCGCGAGTTGTACGGCAGCGAGGCCGAAGACATCCTGGGCGGTTCCAATACATTGACGCGGCCGGCAGTCGCCGTGCCTATTCCTGTAGCGACTCCCTTCGACAACGTACCGGCGCTGGCCGCTGCGGCCTGAATCCACATCCAGTAATTGAACATCACCCCTATCCATCAGGAGAAGCACATCATGTTTGCAAAATTATTTTCCGGCGCTGCAATCGCCATGACGATGCTGGCGGCGACAGCTTCCGTGGCGCATGCCGACGAGACCAAGGTTTTAAACTTCGGCATCATCTCGACCGAATCGTCGCAAAATCTGAAACAAGACTGGCAGCCGGTGCTGGATGAAATGAGCAAACGCATCGGCATCAAGGTCACCGGCTTCTTTGCCTCCGACTATGCCGGCATCATCGAAGGCATGCGTTTCGGTAAAGTGCAGATGGGCTGGTTCGGTAACAAGTCGGCGATGGAAGCGGTCGACCGCGCCAGCGGCGAGGTGTTCGCGCACGTGGTCAACCCGGACGGCACATCCGGTTATTACAGCCTGGTCGGGGTACAGAAAGACAGCCCGAACAAGAGCATCGAAGACATCCTGAAAAATTCCAAGAGCCTGACCTTCGGCATCGGCGATCCGAATTCTACTTCCGGCTACTTGCTGCCGAACTACTACATTTTTGCCAAGAACAATGTCGATTCGAAGACCGCGTTTAAAGTGATCCGCACTTCGAATCACGAAGCCAACATCCTGGCCGTCGCCAACAAGCAGATCGATGCCGCGGTATTTGCTTCGGACACCATGGACCGTATCGAAGAGCGCCAGCCTGCCGTTGCCAAGGAAGTCCGGATCGTCTGGAAATCGCCGCTGATCGCTGCCGATCCGCTGGTATGGCGCAAGGATTTGCCGGCTGACACCAAGAACAAGATCAAGGACTTTTTCCTGAACTACGGCAAAACCGGCCCTAACGCCGCACAGGAAAAAGCGCAACTGGCAAAGCTGCAATACAGTGGTTTCGCAGCATCCAGCGATGCCCAGTTGAACCCTATCCGCCAGCTGGAACTGTTCAAGCAAAAAGGCAAGCTGGAAGCGGACGCCAACCTGAGCGCCGATGAAAAGAAAACCAAGCTGGACGATATCAACCGTAAGTTGTCCGACCTGGCCAAATCCTAAGCAATGACAAGTCCCGTATCTCTGAAAATGCAAACCGCGCTGCCTTTGCCGCCCAAGCAATCGATTGGCCGCACCTTGTTCTGGGGCGTGCTGCTGGCAGTCCTGATCGCATCGTGGAAAGGCGCCGACATGCGGCCGCTGGAGCTGCTGCGCGACGGCGGCAATATGGGCACTTACGCCGCCAGCTTTTTCCCGCCTGACTTTCACGAGTGGCGCACCTATCTGCAGGAATTGCTGGTGACCATACAGATCGCTGTCTGGGGTACTGCGCTGGCGGTGGTGTGCGCGGTGCCTTGCGGTTTGCTGGCGTCTTCCAATATCGCTCCGGCCTGGGTCAACCAGCCGGTGCGCCGTTTGATGGACGCCGCACGGGCGATCAATGAAATGGTGTTTGCGATGCTGTTCGTGGTGGCGGTCGGCCTGGGTCCGTTCGCCGGCGTGCTGGCCTTGTTCGTGGCTACTACCGGCACTTTATCCAAGCTGTTTTCGGAAGCAGTCGAAGCCATCGATCCGCAGCCGGTCGAAGGGATACGCGCTACCGGCGCCAATGCGCTGGAAGAAATCGTCTACGGTGTGTTGCCGCAAGTGATGCCGTTGTGGATCTCCTACGTGCTGTACCGCTTCGAAGCCAATGTCCGTTCGGCGACGGTAGTCGGCATGGTTGGCGCCGGCGGTATCGGCGTGATTCTGTGGGAAGTGATCCGCAGCTTCGAATACGCCCAGACTTGTGCGGTGCTGATCATGATTGTGGTCGCGGTCAGCGTGATCGATCTGGTTTCTTCGCGTTTGCGCAAGTTGTTTATTTAGGTAATCCGTTTCTGCTTTGATATCAATAGATGGCGCGACGCCTGTGCATTGCCGCAGGTCGGTCGCGCCATTTTTTTTGCGCGGAATTTTCGGCATTACGCAGCACGGGATCAGCATGGCGATTCCGGTTCCCAAGCCGGCATAAAACAAGCGGGTGCATAATATGCAGCTAAGGCCAGCCATAGGAGAAACGATTTTGCCAAACTCAGACAATCTGCAAGCAAGCAACGATTTCATCGGCGCCACTGCCGCCGACGGCGCCCGGGTGGAGGTGACGCTGCACGGCGGTCATGTCTGTTCCTGGCGCACGCCGGATGGCGTCGAGCGCTTGTTCATGAGCCCGCTGAATTCGTGGAGCAGCGATAGCGCAATCCGCGGCGGCGTCCCGGTGATTTTTCCGCAATTCGCCAGCGAAGGACCATTGCCGAAACACGGCTTTGCGCGCCTAAGCAGGTGGAGTTTGCTGGAGTCTTCGCGACAAACTGACGGCAGCGGATTGATTCGCCTCGGCCTGACCGATTCAGAACAAACCAGAGACGTATTTCCCCATGCGTTTGCGCTCGAGCTACGCATCAAATTTTCCGGCCAGACCCTGAATACCGAACTGGTGGTGACGAATAATGGCGATCAGCCTTTCGCATTCACCTGTGCCTTGCATACTTATCTGAATACACACATTGCCGATGCTGCTTTGTATGGCCTCAAGGGCTATCGCTATCGCGATTCTGTCGACAACCGCCGTATCAAGGTGGCGGATGAAGAAGTCCTGCATATCACCCACGAAGTCGACCGGGTTTATTTTGCAGTCGATAAACCGATTACCCTAGGCGGCCGCCAGCAAAGCCTGATCGCAACCCAGGCCGGGTTTGCCGATGCGGTGGTGTGGAATCCGTGGGAAAACGGTTGCGAAAAAATTGCCGATCTTAAGCTGGATTCTTATCAGCATTTTGTGTGTATTGAGGCCGTTACGGTTGAACACCCGGTCGCGCTGGCGCCGAACGCGAGCTGGAGCGGGTATCAAAATCTTGAGTGTGTCTTGATCGCTTGATTTTCTTCATGGCCTCCAAAATGATCTAAGCCTCTTATTTATTTTCCGCACACATTTTCTTGAGTCGCCGATTCCCATCCTGGATTTCTTTCATGCGACTACTCGACGAGGCATCCATGCAGCCGTATTTTCTGCGTCATTGTTAAACGAGGTAGACCTCACGTCGTGTTCTCGGCAAAGTTTCGGCTGGTACGTGCCGCTCACAATTGCTGCCTGTCTGAATTAGCCCGGTAAGCCGATGCTCAACGACGTGCTGAGTTTGATCGCGCGCGTCAGTGGATGCCTCCGCCGTAGGATTGATGGCGATCTCGGTTCGAAGACGATTTGGCGAGAATACTGCGCGGACTAGGTGTTGTCGACGATGAGATCAGTTGTACGTAATCGGATGATGGACGATATGTCAACTATCAATAATGGCAGCTTGTTCTATGCATATGTTTCAGCTATCTTAAATTGTTGTTAATAAGTTAATAAATAACATCCTATAAATCACTTCACTTGTAGCTCGATTACTTAAAGATAGAGGTTTGTATATGAAATTAAAGTCTATAGGGAGAAAGTTAATCTCGCCGCTATCAGTAATTTTAGCGACATCAATTCCAATGTCGAGCGCTTTGGCTTTAGGAATTGTGAGTCGCTCTTGTGCTCCGGCTGGCGCGCAAGAAAGTATCAGTGTGGATTGGGGGTTTAAAAAAAATCTCTTATGGACAGCTTCTTCCCATTATAGAAATGGGGCAATTCTGCACACCACAAATACCGTCAACAATGCCGGTTCTCAAAATGGCTGGGAATATACCTGGCGATCTTATGCGGGACACTTTGGTTCGGAATTTTGGTATGGCTCAGTTGTAGGTCATCACTGGAGGAACGATTCTGGATTTATTTCTTTTCTGGGAAACAGCTATGCGAGTGATTGTAATTTGAGGCAATGGGGTACTCGGTGATAGGTTTTATCGACAATCCAAAAAACAATATATCTATAGGAAGGAAACCGAACATGTCGAAATTAAGCTTAATCGCTTTTGTTCTCTTGGCGCTCAATATGAACACTATTTTTGCCGCTGAGAATGATAGTGTTTCGCCACTTTACAATGCGCAGGGGGGGCCTATGCCGCAGATGGAAGTGGGGAAAGTAAAAAATATATCGAAGAGAAAACTGTCGTCTGGTGTGAGGCAGTTGGTGGATGAAGATATGAACAAAATGCGGGGCGGTTATGCAGAAATATCAGACGAGGCATTTATCTACAGAGACACCTACCGCGATCGCCTGCGTAACGAAGATGAAATAAAACCAAACTTACGAATAACGCTGGCTGACATCAAAAATACTGAATTAAAAGAATACGCTTATGAGGGGATTATTCCTGACGGCCCTACGGTAGCAGGACCGTGGACTAGCGTCATCCGTGTCTTCAAGCGGCAAGACGGTGTGCTCCTCATGCTCAGCGAGTGGGACTACGTGGCAGATGGTGGCGGCATAGTCACTGTAAGCGAACTGATGAATGTCAAAGTCAAAGGCGCACCTGCAATGCTATCGATAAAAAAATCTCCCTCGGGAAATGTGATGACAGAATTGGCTTGGGCAACCAAAAAGAAATACTTCACCATCACTGTTTGGGATGACATCGGATCGCAACAGAATGCCAAGAAATATGATGAAGCTTGGCTGTTAAATTTAGCTAAAACGCTTCCCTGATTTCATCTTGGTTTTGACAGCGTGGCGTTTAGTCGAAGCGTCCGCCTTGCATAGGGAACGCTTTCAGGAATTCAGCCGCCGGCAGACGTTTGCCGCCCGGCTTTTGTAATTCCGTGATACGCAAGGCGCCACTGCCGCAGGCCACGATCACGCCGTCTTGCGGATCGGCGCTGATGATGGTTCCTGGCGCGTGTTTGCCGTCAGTATTGATTACCTGTGCCTGCCACAACTTCAAAGTGACTCCACCGAACACGGCGGCGGCGGCAGGGAACGGGTTGAATGCACGTATCTTGCGCTCCAGCACAGCGGCTGGCAGCGTGAAATCGAGGGCCGCTTCTTCCTTGCTGATCTTGGCGGCGTAGGTGACGCCTTGTTCTGGCTGCGGTGTTGCCGGCAACGCCTTCTGTTCCAACTTGCGCAGTGCTTCGACGATCATTTCACCACCGAGTTTTGCCATCTTGTCATGCAGCGTGCCGGTGGTGTCGTCGGCGCCGATTGCCATTTTCTCGACCAGCAGCATCGCTCCCGTATCCAGCCCCTGATCCATTTGCATGATGGTGATGCCGGTCTCATTGTCGCCGGCTTCAATCGCGCGATGTATGGGGGCGGCGCCACGCCAGCGCGGCAGCAGGGAGCCGTGGATGTTGAGGCAGCCGAGCGGCGCGATGTTCAAGACGCTGAGCGGCAGGATCAGGCCGTAGGCGGCCACCACCATGACGTCGTGCGGGGTTGCTTGCAATAGGTCATGGGCTTGCCTGGCTACGTCCGGGTATTTGCCGTCCAGCCGCAGCGATACCGGTTGCGCTACCGGTATCTGATGGTCCAGCGCGAATTGTTTGACCGGCGATGCATGCAGTTGCATACCGCGGCCGGCCGGCCGATCGGGCTGGGTCAATACCAGTGGAATCTGGTGACCGGCCTCGTGCAAGGCTTTGAGCGCCACGGCGGCGAATTCCGGGGTGCCGGCGAAGATGATTTTCATGGGAGCTATAGTCTCGGATGGCGGCCAAAATAATTGCGGGACAAATTCAAGAATCGCCAGGTTGGCGCTTCTTGCACTTTGTCCCGCAACATGGAAAAGATGTTTATCTTGTAGCGTATTGCTTGTCGCGCTTCAGTTCACGCTCTTCCTTGAGCATCTTGGCCTTGATCCGGTTGCGCTTCAACGGCGACAGATATTCAACGAATACCTTGCCCTTCAAGTGATCCATCTCATGCTGGATACAGACCGCCAGCAAGCCATCGGCGTCGACTTCAAACGGTTTGCCGTCGGCATCCAGGGCGCGCACCTTGACGCGCGCCGGGCGTTCGACGCCGTCATAGACGCCGGGTACCGAGAGGCAGCCTTCGTCGTAAATCTGTTTTTCTTCACTGGCCCAGAGAATCTGCGGATTGATGAAAACCCGCAGGTCGGTGCCGGCATCGGAGGTGTCGATCACGACCAGCTGTTCGTGGACATCGACTTGCGAAGCAGCCAGGCCGACGCCGGGCGCTTCGTACATGGTTTCCGCCATATCTGCGATCAATTTTTTCAAGCGAGTGTCAAAAACTGTCACTGGCTTGGCAATTTTGTGCAAACGGGCGTCAGGATAACGCAGGATATTTAATAAGGACATACAAGATTGCGTAACAATTTAGGCGGTTTGGAAGGGGTTTTCTCTTGCTAGTTCAATCGATTATGGGCAAAATTTGATTCACTATGGCAAGTTTTTTGCTTTGCCTCGATCAAGCCATGGCGACGAAACCAGGATGTAGGCGCCAATTTAACGCAGTATCCACTGGAAAGAATATGAAAAAGTTTAGCACAGCTGCACTCCTTCTTGCTTTAAGTGCCGGATTTGGCAGCATGGCTCATGCTCAGGCGGTCAAGCCTGCGCGTTGCGAATTTCTAGCCAACGCCCCGGATCAGCACGTTGTAGTGCGTGGCGATACGCTGTGGGGAATTTCCGGACAGTTCCTGCAACATCCTTGGTGCTGGCCGCAAGTATGGGGCTTGAACCAGGACCAGATTCGTAATCCGCACTGGATTTATCCGGGACAGATCGTTTATTTCGATCGCGTTAACGGCCGCCTGCGTCTCGGAAATTCTGCCGGCGAACCGGGTGTGGTGAAATTGTCACCGCAGACACGGGTGCAAGGCATAGGACGCGATGCGATCACTGCCATTTCCGCCGACGCCATCGGCCCTTTCCTGTCACAACCGTTGATCATCGAAGATGACGATTTGAACACTGCGCCACATATCGTGGGGGTCCAGGATGGCCATCTGAACCTGGGCAAGGGCGATAAAGCCTATGTGCGCGGCGATCTGACGGACGCTACCGCATTCCAGGTATTCCGTCCTGGCAACCCGCTCAGGGATCCGGACACCGGCAAGGTCATCGCCAATGAAGCACTGTATCTCGGCAGCCTGAAGCTGGAGCGCAAAGGCAGCACGCCTGACGAGGCGGCGACATTCAGCGTGGTCGACACCAAGGAAGAGATGCAAGTCGGCGATCGCATCATTCCACGGCCAGTTGAGCCGATCATGAATTATGTGCCGCATGCACCGGCCAGCAACGTCAACGCCCGCGTAGTCTCGGTCTACGGCGGTGTGGCAACCGCGGCGCAGAACCAGATCCTGACCGTCAATCGCGGCAAGGCTGACAATATCGATGTCGGTACGGTGCTGCAGTTGTACAGCCTCGGAAAAGTAGTTAAGGATCCGGCCGATCACAACAATAAGGTCAAGCTGCCGGATGAACAATACGGTACTGTGTTCATTTTCCGCGTGTTCAACCATATTTCGTATGGCCTGATCATGGAAGTCCGGAATCCGGTCGATATCGGCGATATCGCCAGATCGCCAGAATAGAGGTACGCGCTGTTAATAAAGATAATCGTCCATGACGATGGTGGCGAGCTGAACCGCCACCATGCCGCAAACGATAGCGCCGAACTGGCAGCTTGGCTGCGCCTGGAGCAGACTGCAGGCGTCGGCGCGGAAACCGCGCGTCGCTTGCTGCTTGCCTTCGGTTTACCGGAAAATATTTTCTCGTCCTCTTTCTCTGCCTTGCACAAGGTGGTGCCTGAGCGCATTGCCTATGCCTTGCTGGCGGCGCCGTCGGATGCGCTTCAGGCACTGATCGCGCGCACGCTGGAATGGCTGCAGTTACCTGGCAATCAGTTATTTACCCTGGCCGACAGCGCCTATCCGCAAGCCTTGCTGGATATACCCGATCCACCGCTGCTGTTGTATGTGAAGGGGCGCGCTGAACTGTTGGCGCGGCCGGCCATGGCCGTAGTCGGCAGCCGCAACGCTACCGTGCAGGGTATTGCCAATGCCGATCGTTTTGCTGAAATCCTCAGCCAGCGCGGCCTGACCATCATCTCCGGCATGGCTTTGGGGGTAGACGCCGCCGCTCATCAAGGCGCGTTGCGCGGCGCCGCCGGCAATCCTGAAGGCGGCAGTACGGTGGCGGTGATCGGCACCGGAGCCGACATTGTTTACCCGGCGCGCAATCGCGCGCTGGCGCATCAGATTGCCGAGGCCGGTTGCCTCGTCAGTGAGTACCCGCTTGGCATGCCCGGCATCGCCGCCAATTTCCCGCGTCGCAACCGCATCATTTCCGGCCTGGCGCGTGGTGTGCTGGTGGTCGAGGCGGCGGCGCAATCGGGTTCGTTGATCACCGCCAGGATGGCGGCAGAGCAGGGCCGCGACGTCTTCGCGATTCCCGGTTCGATTCACTCGCCGCTGTCGAAAGGCTGCCATCAACTGATCAAGCAGGGCGCCAAGCTGGTGGAGTCGGCACAGGATATTCTGGAAGAACTGGGTGCTTTGCGTGCGGGCGCCTCATGTTCGGCGATCAAGGCTACAGCCCCGGCAGCGCAGCATGAGGCGCCCGCTGTCGAGGTCGCCGGCGCCGGCAATCAAGAGCTGCTTGCCATACTCGGGTATGATCCGGTCAGCTTCGATGCGCTGGCGGCGCGCAGCGGCAGTAACGCCGCTAGCCTGAGCGGCCAGTTGCTTGAGCTTGAACTGGCGGGCCTGATCGAGGTTTTACCAGGTGGGATTTATCGTCGTATCGGCTGAATATCGGCTAAATATCGGCGGATATAGCCCGCGCCGATAACGATGGTATTTTGCCATTTTTGGCGGCTTTGCATAAATCCTGCGATACTTGTATACGTATATGGTGTAGCAGGAGTCACTGTTGCCGCTGCACTTTACTTGTTTTACCCTTACCTTAGCGATACAGTAGAACCATGTTTGAAGTCCTTGTTTATCTGTATGAAACTTATTATCGGCCCGACGCCTGTCCTGAACCGGAGGCTTTGGTCAAGAAGCTGTCGGCGATCGGCTTTGAAGATGACGAAATCGCCAAGGCGCTCGGCTGGCTGACGGATCTGGCGGAAACCAATCACGAATTCGCCGATAAATATCCGCAGCAAACCGCTTTTTCTTTTGGCATCCGCATCTACGCGCAGCAAGAGATCGACGTGCTGGGCATTGCTGCGATTGGTTTCATCCAGTTTCTGGAATCGGCCAAGATGCTCAACCCGGTGCAACGCGAGATTGTCATTGCGCGCGCGTTGACCGTCAGCGAGACTCCGGTCCCGCTCGACAAACTCAAGGTGATCGTATTGATGGTGCTATGGAGCCAGGGCAAGGAGCCGGATGGCTTGATGTTCGACGAGCTGTTTCTCGACGAAGACGACGATCCTGAGCCGCGCCAGCTGCACTAATCGCCATTTACACCTGCTGCATGCTGGCCAGACCAAGGTCTTGCTGCTTGCGATTTTTCCAACAACCCGCTTATCATTGGCCGCAATATGCGGCGCCGGCTGCGAAATTTGCTGGAGTTACCTGCTGCTACGAATTTTCTGTTAAGAGTTTACTGCTATATTACGGGTGATTTCCAGCGGGCAACTAAATTTCCAGACTGCCGCTTGCGTGCAAAAGCAAAAACATGCGCTGAGATAATGCGCGCTACTTTCGAGACAACACTATGAGCAAGACCCTCATCATTGCTGAGAAACCTTCTGTCGCGAACGACATCGCGAAGACGCTCGGCGGCTTCACCAAGCACGATGAGTACTTTGAATCCGACGAATACGTTCTGTCATCGGCGGTCGGCCACCTGCTGGAAATCGCCGTTCCCGAGGAATACGATGTCAAGCGCGGCAAATGGACTTTCACCCATCTGCCGATGATCCCGCCGCATTTCGCGCTGAACCCGATTGCCAAGACCGAGTCGCGCCTCAAGGTGCTCAACAAGCTGATCAAGCGCAAAGACGTGACAGCCCTGATCAACGCCTGTGACGCCGGGCGAGAAGGCGAGCTGATTTTCCGCCTGATCGCGCAATATACAAAAGCCAAGCAACCGGTCAAGCGGCTCTGGCTGCAATCGATGACGCCGGGCGCGATACGCGACGGCTTCACTCACTTGCGCGAAGACAAGGACATGCTGCCGCTGGCCGACGCCGCCCGCTGTCGCAGCGAAGCGGACTGGCTGATCGGCATCAACGGCACGCGCGCAATGACCGCCTTTAATTCGAAAGAAGGCGGCTTCTATTTGACCACCGTCGGCCGGGTGCAGACGCCGACCTTGTCGATCGTGGTCGAGCGTGAAGAGAAGATCAAGAAATTCGTGCCGCGCGATTTCTGGGAAGTGCGTGCCGATTTCGTCTGTGCTGCCGGTATCTACGAAGGCCGCTGGCTCGATACCGCGCACAAGAAGGATGAAAACGATCCGGAAAAACGTGCTGAACGCCTGTGGAGCAAGGCTGCCGCCGAATCCATCGTTGCCGCCTGCCGCGGCAAGCTGGGCGCGGTGCGTGAAGAATCGAAGCCGACCACCTCAATGGCGCCGGCGCTGTTCGACCTGACCAGCCTGCAGCGTGAAGCCAACTCGCGTTTTGGCTTCTCCGCCAAGAACACGCTCGGACTGGCGCAAGCGCTGTACGAAAAGCACAAGGTGCTGACCTATCCGCGTACCGATTCGCGTCACCTGCCGGAAGATTACCTGAGCACCGTCAAGCAGGCGCTGGAAACGGTATCCGAGAACAATAATTACCAGCAGTTCGCTGCGCAAATCCTGAACAAAGGCTGGGTCAAACCGAACAAGCGGATCTTCGACAACACCAAGATCAGCGATCACTTTGCGATCATTCCTACCACGCAAGCGCCGAAGAATCTGTCGGAGCCGGAACAGAAGCTATACGACCTGGTGACACGCCGTTTCATGGCAGTATTTTTCCCGGCCGCAGAGTTCCAGGTCACCACCCGCTACACTGAAGTGTCAGGCCATCAGTTCAAGACTGAAGGCAAGGTCATGACGAATCCGGGCTGGCTGGCGATCTATGGCAAGGAAGCTGCCGATGACAAGGATCCGGAAAACAGCGGTACGCTGGTCGCCGTGGCCAAGGATGAAAAGGTCAAGACCGACAAGATTACCGCCAACGGCCTGGTCACCAAACCACCCGCGCGCTACACCGAAGCGACCTTGTTGTCGGCCATGGAAGGCGCCGGCAAATTGCTGGACGACGGCGACCTGCGCGAAGCGATGGCCGGCAAAGGTCTCGGCACGCCAGCGACACGGGCCGCGATCATCGAAGGTTTGCTGAACGAAAAATACCTGCTGCGCGAAGGCCGGGAAATGATGCCGACCGCCAAGGCGTTCCAGCTGATGACCTTGCTGCATGGTCTCGGCGTGGATGAATTGACCGAACCTGAACTGACCGGCGAGTGGGAACACAAGCTGTCGCAAATCGAGCGCGGCACCATCAGCCGTGAAGAGTTCATGCGCGAAATCGCGCAACTGACCCAGATCATCGTCAAGCGCGCCAAGGAATACGATAACGACACCATCCCTGGCGACTATGCCACCTTGCTGGCGCCGTGCCCGAATTGCGGCAGCGTGGTCAAGGAAAACTATCGCCGCTTCGCCTGCACCAAATGCGAATTCTCGATGAGCAAGACGCCGGGCAGCCGTCAGTTCGAAATTCCTGAAGTCGAAGAATTGCTGACCAAACGCACCATCGGCCCGCTGCAAGGCTTCCGCTCGAAGATGGGCCGGCCGTTTGCCGCGATCCTGAAAATCAGCCGCGATGAAGAGATCAAGAACTTCAAGCTGGAATTCGACTTCGGCCAGAACGACGGCGAAGGCGAAGATGGCGAGGGGGTTGATTTCACCGGCCAGACCGCACTTGGGCCATGTCCGAAATGCGCCGGCGGCGTGTATGAAATGGGCCTGGCCTATGTCTGCGAAAATTCTGTAGCGAAACCGAAGACTTGCGATTTCCGCAGCGGTCGCATCATCCTCCAGCAAGAAATCCTGCCGGAGCAAATGGTCAAGCTGCTCAACGACGGCAAGACCGATTTGTTGCCGGGCTTTATTTCGCAGCGCACGCGCCGTCCGTTCAAGGCCTTCCTGGTCAAGGGCAAGGATGGCAAGGTCAGCTTCGAGTTTGAAGAACGCAAAGCCAAGGCGCCGGCCAAGGGCAAGGCAAAAGCAGCTGCGGTCGAAGCGGAAGACGGCGAGGCAACAGCGGTGGCAGCGAAGAAACCGGCAGCCAAGAAACCGGCGGCAAAAAAGGCTGCGCCCAAAAGAGTAGTCGCCAAGCGCAAAGCCGCATAAGCATCAATCTGCAGCAGAAAAAACCGCTCACAACGAGCGGTTTTTTTATTGGCGTGAAAACAGTACAGGCCACTGGCTCGGTGACTTTGCCGGGCCACGGCTCACCGCGCTTTCGGCTACACTTCCTGGCAAGTAACGCTGTCGCCGCCTGCCTCAAACATAGCCAAGCCGACGTTGATTATTGCTCTTGCTAACAGGATATTGCCATGTCTTTGGATCATCCCGCCGTCGCCCGTGCCGTGGTTCGTCAACTGGAAGCCTCGCGCATCCGCGAGGTCGCCAATGTCGGCATCGGCCGCGACGATGTATTGCCATTCTGGTTCGGCGAACCGGACCAGGTGACCCCAAGCTTCATCCGCGATGCGGCCAAGGCCGGGCTGGATGACGGCGATACGTTCTACACCCACAACTATGGCATCCCGCCTTTGCGGGCGGCGATTGCAGGCTATTTGTCCGCCTTGCATCAGCCGGTCGAGGCCGGCCGGATAGCGGTCACTTCCTCGGGGGTATCGGCATTGATGGTGTTGTCGCAACTGATCATCAATCCCGGCGATCGCGTGGTTGCGGTGACGCCGTTATGGCCGAACGTCGCCGAGATCCCGAAAATCCTCGGCGCCGAAGTGGTGCGGGTGGCTTTGCAATTCGGCCAGACCTGGGAACTCGATCTGCAACAACTGCTGGACGCCTTGACGCCGGACACCCGCGCAGTCTTGCTGAATTCGCCCAACAATCCAACCGGCTGGGACATGCCGCGCGCGCAACAGGATATCGTGCTGGCGCACTGCCGCCGGCACGGCATCTGGATTGTCGCCGACGACGTGTATGAACGGCTGGTCTACACCGAGCAAGCCGATGCGCCTCAGTGCGCACCTTCCTTTCTGGATATCGCCGCTGCCGACGACCGCCTGATTTCCTCCAACAGTTTTTCCAAATCCTGGCTGATGACCGGCTGGCGGCTGGGCTGGCTGGTGGCGCCGCCGACCTTGATGACGGACATCGGCAAACTGATCGAATACAACACATCGTGCGCGCCGGGGTTTGTGCAACGGGCCGGCGTCGTCGCCATCGAGCGTGGTGATGAAATCATCGGCAACACGGTAGCGCGTTATCGTGCGGCGCGCGATTTCCTGTATCAGCGCTTGAACGCCTTGCCGGGAATTACCGCGCCGCGGCCGAAGGGGGCGATGTATCTGTTTTTCCGCGTTGACGGCGTCAGCGATAGCCTGGCGCTGTGCAAGCAGCTGGTGCGCGACGCCGGGCTCGGTTTGGCTCCCGGCAACGCCTTTGGTCCGGAAGGGGAGGGTTATGTGCGCTGGTGTTTTGCCAGTTCGCTTGAGCGTCTGGAAGACGGCGTGCAACGCCTGGAGCGCTTCCTGCTCGCCTGATCTGCGCTTGATGTCAGGACCGGAATCTCCTGTTATCCGTCTTCCTCGCTGTCTTCTCCAAGAATTTATTGCGGTTTTTGCATGCAGTGCAACGGTCTTGAGTTTTTGCCGGATGTGGTGCTATCATCGAAACGCGCAAACGTTTGCGCACTCCAAAAGATGGCATGCCGATCCGAACGGATATGCTTTCAACAACGCACTTAATAGCCGCAGTTCATAACAATTTTCAGGAGACTTTTGATGAATACCCGTATCCGCCTCAAGCTGATTGCCGCCACCATTCTCGTCTGTGCACTGCCTTCTTTGCCTGCGCTGGCGCAGACCGCCGCCAAACCTAAGGTTGCGCTGGTCATGAAATCGTTGGCCAATGAATTTTTCCTGACCATGGAAAACGGCGCCAAGGAGCATCAGAAAGCCCACGCCGCCCAATATGACCTGATTGCCAACGGCATCAAGGACGAACAAGACACTTCGAACCAAATCAAGATCGTCGAACAGATGATCGTCTCCAAGGTCAACGGCCTGGTGATTGCTCCAGCTGACTCCAAGGCGCTGGTGCCGGTCATCAAGAAAGCCATCGACGCCGGTATCATCGTGGTCAATATCGACAACAAGCTGGATGACGCAGCGCTCAAGGAAAAAGGCATCACCGTGCCATTCGTCGGCCCGGATAACCGCAAGGGTGCGAAGCTGGTCGGTGATTACCTGGCCAAGCAAGTCAAGAGCGGCGACAAGGTTGCCATCATCGAAGGCGTCTCCACCACGTTTAATGCACAGCAACGTACCCTGGGCTTCCAGGATGCAATGACCGCCGCCGGCGCCAAGGTAGTTGGGGTGCAATCGGGGCAATGGGAAATGGACTCGGGCAATAAGGTTGCTGCTGCCATGCTGAATGCAAATCCGGACATCAAGGCGCTGCTGGCAGGTAACGACAACATGGCCCTGGGCGCAGTCGCTGCGGTCAAGGCGGCAGGTAAGACTGGCAAGGTACTGGTGGTTGGCTATGACAACATCAACGCCATCAAGCCGATGTTGAAAGACGGCCGCGTGCTGGCAACCGCCGATCAGTTCGCTTCGCAACAAGCAGTGTTCGGTATCGAGACGGTATTGAAGGCGATTACCGACAAAAAAGCCCAGAACACTCTCGGCGGCACTGTTGAAACCAAGGTCTCGCTGGTGACCAAAGACAGCAAGTAATCTGCATACGAGGGACAGGTGCGTGCAGTCGCCAAGCGCGACGCATTGCCCTGTCCCTACTCAGCTTATTGTCAAAACTCATTGTCAAAACACAACCACGCCTGTCATAGGTGGAGGACAGAATGTCCAATGAATTCAACGCGGCGCACCAGCCTGAGCTGCGCGCCGCTGCATCCGCAGTTCCCTTATTAAGCTTGACCGGAATCGGCAAGACCTATGTCGAACCGGTCTTGAGCGACGTTTCAATCAGCATCAGCCCGGGCCAGATCCTGGCCTTGACCGGTGAAAATGGCGCCGGCAAAAGCACGCTCTCGAAAATCGTCTGCGGCCTGGTGGACGCAACTACCGGCAGCATGCTGCTCGACGGCCAAAGCTACCAGCCAGGCTCGCGCAAGGAAGCCGAGCATCTCGGCATCCGCATGGTGATGCAGGAATTGAACCTGATTCCCACCCTGAGCATTGCCGAAAACCTATATTTCAACCAAATGCCGCATCGCTTCGGCTGGATCGACAAGGCCGCGCTGGCGGCGGCGACACGGGTCCAGATGGCAGCGGTAGGTTTGACCGATATCGATCCTTGGACGCCGGTCGGCGAACTGGGCGTGGGCCATCAGCAAATGGTGGAAATCGCGCGCAACCTGATCGGCAGCTGCCGCTTGCTGGTGCTCGATGAACCCACCGCCATGCTGACCAGCCGCGAGGTCGAGTTGCTGTTCACGCAGATAGCGCGGCTGCAGTCGGAAGGTGTGGCCATCATCTATATTTCGCATCGGCTGGAAGAGTTGAAGCGGGTGGCTGACCGCATCGCCGTGTTGCGCGACGGCCAACTGGTATGCGACGACGTCATCGGCGGCTACAGCACTGAAGCGTTGGTGCAACTGATGGTCGGCCGTGCTGCAGAAGCCGAGCTTGATCTGGGCCATCGCACTATCGGTGCGCCCTTGCTGCGAGTGCGCGATCTCGGGCGCGGCGCGGTGGTTGCGCCGACCTCATTCGATTTGCGCGCCGGCGAAATTCTCGGCGTCGCCGGTTTGATCGGTTCTGGCCGCACCGAATTGCTGCGCCTGATTTTCGGCGCCGATCGCGCCGATCAGGGCGAAGTATTCATCGGCGATCAAACTCAAGCGGCAAAAATTTCGTCGCCGAAAGACGCTGTCGCCGCCGGCATCGCCATGATCACCGAAGACCGCAAGAGCCAGGGCTTGCTGCTGCCGCAATCGATCGGCCTTAACACCACGCTGGCTAAACTGCCTGCCGTCAGCAAGTTCGGCATACTCGACAAGCAGGCCGAGGCCGAGGTCGCCACGGACTACATCAAGCGCCTGCGGATTCGCTCGCGCAACGGCATGCAGGCAGCCGGCGAACTATCCGGCGGCAATCAGCAAAAAGTGGTTATCGCGCGCTGGCTGTACCGCGATTGCCCGATCATGCTGTTCGACGAGCCGACCCGCGGCATCGATATCGGCGCCAAGTTTGATATCTACAAACTGTTGGCCGAGCTGTCGCGTCAAGGCAAGGGGCTGCTGATCGTTTCCAGCGACCTGCGCGAACTGATGCTGATTTGCGACCGCATCGCCGTGATGAGCACCGGCAAGCTGGTCGACACTTTTGAGCGCGGCCAATGGAGCCAGGAGACGATTCTGGCGGCGGCGTTCAGCGGCTACGTGAACGGAAATGGTAACGGCAGCGGCAGTGATAATACTCCGGCAGATACATCCACCGCGCAAGCCGTCTGAAGCCCGCGCTGCAATCAACATAATCGAAAATCATGACAACTCTCTTATTTACCCGAAGCTTTACCCGAAGCATGTCCGGCCTGAAGAATTACCTGGGCTTGATCGGCGCGCTGCTTGCCATGTGCGTGCTGTTCTCATTCTTAAGCGAAAACTTCCTGACCTCCGCCACGTTCACTACCCTGTCCAACGATATTCCGACGCTGGTGGTGATGGCGGTCGGCATGACCTTCGTGCTGATCATCGGTGGCATCGACCTCTCGGTCGGTTCGGTGATGGCGCTGGCGGCCTCGGTGCTGTCGATGGCGATGGTGCGCTGGGGCTGGCCTTTGTTTGCGGCCGCCGTGCTGGGCGTATTTGTGGCCAGCTTGTGCGGCATGCTGACCGGTTCGATTTCGGTCGGCTGGCGGATTCCGTCGTTTATCGTCTCGCTGGGCGTGCTGGAAATGGCGCGCGGCCTGGCTTACCAGGTCACCAATTCGCGCACTGAATATATTGGGAGTGCGGTGGACGGTATCAGTTCGCCTGTCCTGTTCGGCATGTCGCCGGCTTTTCTGTCCGCCATTGTGGTCGTCATCGTCGGTCATCTGGTATTGACCAAGACCGTGTTGGGACGCCACTGGATCGGGATCGGCACCAATGAAGAAGCGGTGCGCCTGGCAGGCATCAATCCGCGCCCCAGCAAGGTGCTGGTGTTTGCCTTGATGGGTTTGCTGGCGGGCGTTGGTGCGCTGTTCCAGGTATCGCGGCTGGAAGCGGCTGATCCGAACGGCGGCGTCGGCATGGAATTGCAAGTGATTGCAGCGGTGGTGATCGGCGGCACCAGCCTGATGGGTGGGCGCGGTTCGGTGATCAGCACCTTTATCGGCGTGCTGATCATCTCGGTGCTGGAAGCGGGACTGGCGCAAGTCGGCGTCAGCGAACCGATGAAACGTATCATCACCGGGCTGGTGATTGTCGCCGCAGTGGTGCTGGATACTTATCGTCGCCGCGGCGAACGTTCAACGCACTAAGCTGCATCAGGCATTGAGTAAATAATATGGCAACCATCAAGGATGTAGCGCGCAGCGCCGGGGTTTCGTACACCACGGTTTCGCACGTCCTCAACCATACCCGCCCGGTCAGCGACGACGCCCGGGCGCGCGTGCTGGCGGCGGTGGAGTCGCTGGCCTACATGCCGAGTGCGCTGGCGCGTTCGCTGAAAAGCAAGGCCACCGGCAGTATCGGCCTGATCATTCCGAACAACACTAATCCGTACTTTTCGGAAGTGGCGCGCGGCATCGAAGATAGTTGTTATGCGGCCGGCTACAGCGTCATCCTGTGCAACTCGGATGACGACCCGGCCAAGCAGCGCGATTATCTGAATGTGCTGCTGACCAAGCGTTGCGATGGCTTGATCGTGGCGACGCTGGCGCAAACCGACGGCGAACTGTTGCGCAAGATGAAAGTGCCGACCGTGTTGCTGGACCGTGCGCCGAAAGACATGGCGATCGATCTGGTAGCGGTCGACAATACCGCCGGCGGCGCGCTGGCGGCCGCGCATCTGCTGAGCCTGGGCCGGCGTCGCATCGCCTGCATCGGCGGCCCGCAAGACATCGCGATTTCGCGCGAGCGGATCGGCGGCTTGCGCCAGACTTTGCAGGCTGCGGGCGTTGCGCTGCCGGAGAGTTTGCTGGCCTACGCTGACTTCACCAGCGCCGGCGGTTATCTGGCGGCGCGCAGTTTGCTGGCGCGCTTTGCATCCCAGCCCTCGCAAGCGCCGGATGCGATTTTTTGCTGTAACGATCTGATGGCGATCGGTGCGCTGCGCGCCGCGGCAGAGCACGGCATCGCAGTGCCTGAGGCGCTGGCGGTGGTGGGCTTCGATGATATCGACCTGGCGCAATTCGTCCATCCGACCTTGACCAGCGTCGCACAGAATACGCGCAAGCTTGGCCAGCTCACCGCCGAATGCCTGCTGCAACGGATTGCGACGCCCGACCGGCCATTGCAGAGGATTTCGATTGCCCCTGAATTACACATCCGCGACTCGACCGTCAGGTCGTGACGACGGAAAACTCTAGTAACCCTTACTTTTAAGAATACACATGATCGTCATCATCGGCAGTATCAATATGGACCTGGTGCTAAGCGTGCCGCGCATGCCGCATCCCGGTGAAACCTTGTCCGGCGGCCGCTTCCAGACCATCTCCGGCGGCAAGGGTGCGAATCAGGCAGTCGCTTGCGCACGCCTCAGCGCCGACAGCGCGAAGGTGGCGATGGTTGCCTGTCTCGGCGACGATGCCTTTGGCGCAGAACTGCGCGCCGCCCTGCGCCGCGACGGTATCGACGATAGCTATGTCAGCACCGTAGAAGGCGAAGCGTCAGGCGTGGCATCGATCCTGGTCGACGCTAATGGCCAGAACAGTATTGTGCTGGCAGCCGGCGCCAACGACGCGCTGAGCCCGGCCCATATCGACGCTGCCCGCAGCCTGATCGAACAGGCGCGCATCGTCGTCTTGCAGCTGGAGACGCCGCTGGCCACCGTCAGCCATGCGATTAAGCTGGCGCATGAACTGGGCAAGATCGTGGTGCTGAACCCGGCGCCAGCGCAAGCTTTGCCCGCCGCTCTGCTGGCGCAAGTGGACTATCTGATTCCGAATGAAATCGAAGCGGCCATGCTGGCCGGCTTGAACGCTGCCAGTCTCGATAACGACGCCGCCATCGAAGCCGCTGTCGCGAAATTGCGCGCTGCCGGCAGCGCCAATGTGCTGGTGACGTTGGGCGAGAAGGGCGTGTATGCCGCGCTGTCGTCCGGCTCGGTCCATTTCGCCGCGCAGCCGACCAAGGCGGTCGATACCACCGCCGCCGGCGATACCTTCATCGGCGGTTTTGTCGCCGCTCTGGCCGAGGGCCGCAGCGAAGCCGACGCCATCGCCTTCGGTCAACGCGCGGCAGCCCTGAGCGTGGCCCGCATCGGCGCTCAAACCTCGATTCCTTATCGTCACGAACTGGAAGCTTGAAATGAAGAAGAGCCCATTGCTGAATATCGCCCTGTCGGAATTGATTGCCTCGCTCGGTCACGGCGAAAGTATCGTGATCGGCGACGCCGGTTTGCCGGTGCCGCCCGGCGTGCCGCTGATCGATCTGGCGCTGACGCGCGGCGTACCTGGCTTCATGGTGACTTTGCAAACGGTATTGACGGAAATGCAGGTCGAACACCACGTATTGGCTGACGAGTTGCCGCTGCACAGCCCGCAACTGGCGCAGCAGATCGATACTCTCGGGCTGGCCGACAAGCGTACTTTGTCGCATGCCGATTTCAAGCGCATGACGCAGAGCGCTAAAGCCGTTATCCGCACCGGCGAGTTCACGCCTTACGCCAACATCATCCTGGTCGCCGGCGTAGTTTTTTGACAATATTTATGCAACATAGCTGACAAGCCGGCCTCGGCAGGTACAATTAAGCCATGAATATCTCATTGCCCGAACTGGAACAAGCCATCAATTACTGGCGTCTGCAACGGCCTGCGGTAGGGGAGGAATGCGCCTTGTCGCCCGAGGTCAATGCGCTCGCCAATGTGTATGCCTTGATGATCATCAATCACAGCAGCAGCGTGACGCTGGCTTCCATGGACAGCATTGCGCAGCAGTTGATCGGCGCCTGGCGCCAGCACATGCTGGACCTTGGCAGCGCCACCAAATCAATGGGTTAGATGCCGCGCCTGACGTTTCGGCGCAACCAGGCCGTCGGGTTTGAGCGGGAGCTGTGGCAAGTCTGCTTGCCTGGCTGGTTTGCCCGCATAGTCCGTGCTGAGCACGGCGTTGACCGCGGTTTCACTCATTCCTTGCAAACGCAACCACTGGCCGACCAGGCCTGCCAGCCGATCCAGCGCAATCCGATGGGTCGCATCGGTCTTGCCGTACAGCCAATCGGAAAACGCCATGAAGTTTGCAAACGGCGACTCGCCCAGCAAGATCGGCAACGTGTGCGCAAAGCGGCCTGAATTTGCCACCAGATCCCAGTAGCGCGAGAAACGTTGCAGGCGTTGCATGGTTTGGAAGTCGATCAGATTGGTCGCCAGGATGGTATAGGGCGGGTGCGGATCGAAGATCAGGCCGTAGGGTTCGGTATGGCGGATGATGGGCGTGCCGCGCAAGCGCTTCAGAATCCCGAACTGGATTTCATGCGGCTGCAGCTCAACCAGGCGATCGAAACCGCGGGCGAAACTGGCGACGTCTTCCCCCGGCAGGCCGGCGATCAAGTCGACGTGCAGATGCGCCTGCGATTGCTGTATCAGCCAGCGAATGTTTTCCGCCGCCTTTTCATTATTTTGCTTGCGGCTGACCAGCGCCTGCACTTCCGGATTAAAACTCTGGATGCCGATTTCGAATTGCAGCGCGCCGGGCGGGAATTGCGCGATCGACTCCTTCAAGGCGTCCGGCAAATGATCCGGCACCAGCTCGAAGTGGGCAAACACCGGATCGTCGGGATTGGCCGCCAGCTTGTCGAGAAAGAATTGCAGGATCTTGAGGCTGGTCTTGACGTTCAGGTTGAAAGTGCGGTCGACGAATTTGAACAGCCGCGCGCCGCGTGCATATAGCGACTCCATCTCGGCCAGGAAATTGTCGAGCGCAAAAGGCCATGCCGTCTTGTCCAGCGCCGACAAGCAGAATTCACATTTGAACGGACAGCCGCGCGAAGCCTCTACATACAAGGTGCGATGGGCGATATCGTGGTCGCTGTACAAGCTATACGGCAGGACAATATCAGCCATCGGCGGCTGGACACCGACGTGGACCTTCATCAGCGGCTTCGGCCCATGCAGGATCTGCCGGCATAACTGCGGCAAGGTAACGTCGCCCCAGCCGGTCACCAGATAATCGGCGAGCTGGACGATTTGTTGTTCGGCCGATTCGTAAGACACTTCCGGACCGCCGAGGACGATCACCATCTCCGGCGCCACCCGTTTCAGCATTGCCACCACCTTGGTGGTTTCCTCGATATTCCAGATATACACGCCGAAGCCGACGATGGTGGTGCCTGTGGCAGCTTTGTGCGCCAGCAGCTTTTCGACGATGTCGGTGGTCTTGGCGCCGATGACGAATTCATGCAATTGCGTAAGCTCGCGCAGATCGCCCATGTTCGCCTGCAAGTAGCGTAGCCCGAGAGAGGCGTGGGAATAGCGCGCGTTGAGTGTGGATAGCAGGATGGTCATAGTTGGCTAGCGGAAAGATTGACGGCAGAAACTGCGGAATGCGCCATTTTACGCCTGGCTACCTGCCTGACCCCTAAGCTTTTAGGTGGATTGCCAAATTGACAAAATTAGCCTTATTTATGAATACTGCAATAAATCATCACGTATCAGGCTTTATCCGAATCTCCATTTTGCAACTGATTTTCAGTTGCTTTTTTTAGGGTCGCACGGGATAATCAAATGACGAAAACCGATAAATTACGCAGCCGAGCTGCGTCTGTTCCTGCGGACTTTACTTGGCAGGAATTGGTCAGCCTGCTCAACTCATACGGGTTCATCGAGTTTTCCGATAAGGGCGGTTCTTATCGCAGTTTTAAAAACGCGGCGGGTCTCAAGATATTTATGCACAAGCCGCACCCTGGAAATATCGTGAAAAAATATTTATTGCTAAAAGTACGCAACAAGCTGAAAGAATACGGCTTGACGGATACCTCGGAGGAATGCCATGAGCGACAAAGTACTGAACCATAGAAATTATTCCGGCTCGATCGAGATCAGCATCGAGGATGGCTGCCTGCATGGCGAGATCTTGTTTATCAACGATCTCGTAAGCTACGAAGCCGAAAACGTTCGGGAGCTGCAAACAGCATTTGAAGACGCAGTGGATGTTTATCTGGACAAATGCCAACGCGAAGGCCTGGAACCGGACAAGCCCTGCAGCGGTACCTTCAATGTCCGTCTTACGCCAGAGCTGCATCGTAATGCCAGCTTGGCGGCGGCTAGGAAGGGGCAGTCTCTCAACGATTTCGTGAAGGATTGCGTTAGCGACGGCGTATCGGCAACAAGTAAAGATCCCGGCTCTACTCCACGTAGCAGCCACTTACGTCCTGTCACTACCAAATCCCATCGCAGCGCAAAATAAGGAAAATTTTTAGCGCCGGCTCAAGGCTCTGGTTACCAGCAATACCGGAATCAAGCCTACGGCAACAATCGTCAAGGCAGGCAACGCTGCCTCGCCCAGACGTTCATCACGCGCCAGATTGTGCGCGATCACCGCCAGCGTATCGGTATTGAACGGCCGCAGCAGCAGGGTGGCGGGCAATTCCTTGACCACGTCCACGAACACCATCAGGAACGCAGTCGCCATCGAGCGCCACAACAGTGGCGCGTGGAGGACACGAGCGATGCGCCAGCCGCTGCTGCCGAGGGTGCGTGCTGCTTCATCCAGCGCAGCGGGGATGCGGGCGTAGCCGGCTTCGATTGATTGCACCGCAACCGCGCTGAAGCGCACCAGGTAGGCGTACAAAATTCCGAGCGCGGTGGCTGTCACCAGAATCCCGATCTGGTTTTGCGGCGCCAGCACCTGCAACCACGCCAGCGGCAGCAGGATGCCGACCGCGATCACCGAGCCGGGCACGGCATAACCCATGGCCGCCATGCGCGTGACCAGACGCAGCAGCCATAGTTTGAACGGCGGCAAATTGCGCGTCCGCTGTACATAGCTGAGCGCCAGCGCCACCGCAACAGCGAGTACCGCGGCGATTGCGCCGAAGCGGGAGCTGTTCCAGGCCCAGCCGGCATAGCGCAACAGATCGACACCGCTGTTCAGATAGGGATCGCTTTCCTGATGCAGGAATTCGCGCCACATCAGCCGTAGCAGGATCAATACCGGCAAGACAAAACCAAGCACGATCGGCAGGCCGCAGATCAGCCATGCAATCAGGCGCTGGCCGCCCCGCAAAGGTGCGAGTCGCGTCTCCGGCGCATCGCTGCGTTGTCCGCGTACGCTGGAAAAACGCAGGCGCTGCTGGCCCTTGCGTTCAACCCATAGCAACAGCGCGACGATGGCCAGAAGCACCGACGCCAGTTGCGCTGCGGCCATCTGGTTATCCATCACCAACCAGGCTTTGTAGATGCCGGTGGTGAAAGTGCTCAGGCCAAAATACGCGCCGACGCCATAGTCGGCCAGCGTTTCCATCAAGGCCAGCGCGGCGCCGGCCATCAACGCCGGCCGCGCCAGCGGCAGCGCCACGCGGCGGATGCGCGCAGCCAGGGGCGCGCCCAGCAAACGTGCTGCTTCCATCAGATGCAGACCGCGTTCGTTCAAGGCATTGCGCGCCAGCAGGTAGGTGTAGGGATAGAGCGTAAAAATGAACAGGAAAATCGCGCCGGGCAGGCTGCGTATTTCCGGCAGGCGCAGGCCCGGCATGAGCTGGCGCAAACTGGTTTGCAGCAGACCGCTGTATTGCAGAAAATCGGTATAGGCATAGGCAGACACATAAGCCGGCATCGCCATCGGCAGTAGCAGCGCCCATTGGAAAAAACGGCGGCCGCGGAACTCGAACAGGCTGACAGTGACCGCCGTGGCGGCGCCGACCATCACCACGCCGACCGTCACCGCCAGCGCTAGCCAGGCGGATGTGGCCAGGTAGGCTGGCAGCATCGTTTGCATCTGCTGCGACAACAGATCGAGCGCCTGCGCCTCCAGTTGCAGCCAGGCGCCGGCGATACCGAATAGGGGAAGAGCGATCAACAGCGCGATTAAAGCGATCAGTGGCATGTGCTTGGAAGTAGGGAATTGCGGGGTTTAAATTGGAGTGCGGTAAACTAGGGTATTCCACCCGTGGCATTGAGCGGCAAAGACGCGTTTATCCCGATCCGACCCGAATTGTAACCAGCATCACCTGCCTGCTTCCCATGTTTCTCACTCTCGATCAAGTCAGTGTCAGTTATCCCGGCGCGCCGGCGCCGGCGGTGCATGCGGTGTCGTTGCAGCTTGCGGCCGGCCAGCTTGGCGTGCTGATCGGCCCGTCTGGCAGCGGCAAGACCAGTTTGTTGCGCGCGATCGCCGGCCTGGAGCAGGCGCAGAGCGGGCAAATTACCTTGGATCAGCAACTGCTGGATGGGCCGCAGACCAGGGTCGCCGCCGAGCAGCGCCGCATCGGCATGGTGTTCCAGGATTTTGCCTTGTTCCCGCATCTGAGCATTGCGGCGAATATCGGCTTCGGTTTGCAGCATGCCTCGCGCCAGCAACGCTTGCGGCGGGTCGAAGAAATGCTGGCGCTGGTGGGATTGGAAGGTTCGCAGGAAAAATATCCGCATCAATTGTCTGGCGGCCAGCAGCAACGGGTGGCGCTGGCGCGGGCCCTGGCGCCGGAGCCGCGCCTGCTGCTGCTGGATGAGCCGTTTTCCAGCCTGGATATCGAGTTGCGCGAGCGTCTGGCGCATGATGTGCGGCAGATCTTGACGCAGGCCGGCATCACGGCGCTGATGGTGACCCACGATCAGCTGGAAGCCTTCGCCATCGGCGATGTGGTCGGCGTGATGCAGCATGGCCATCTGCAGCAATGGGCGGCGCCCTACGATTTGTATCATCGGCCTGCGACACGCTTTGTCGCCGATTTCATCGGCCACGGCGTGTTGCTGCCGGGGCGTTTGATCGACAGCAGCGGGCGGCTGGCAGTGTCTACCGCATTGGGCGATTTGCAGGATGTCAGCGCCGAGGCCTTGCAGAAAATCCAGGTGCATGGGCGCGCGCCGTTTGACGTATTGTTGCGTGCGGACGGTATCGTGCATGACGATGCGTCGCCGTTCAAGGCACGGATAAAACGCAAATCTTTCCGCGGCGCTGAATTCTTATACACGCTGCAACTGGCAAGCGGCCAAGAGTTGCTGGCATTGGTGCCGTCCCATCACGATCATGCCGTCGATGAGTGGATAGGTATCAAACTGGATGTGAGTCACGTGGTGACCTTCCCTTTGTAAATTTGTAAATTTATCAATTGCATGACTTTCCGGAAAAGTAATCATCATGGCGCAATATATTGTGGTCGGTCTGGAGTTTGGCGTGGTGCTGATGGTGGCGCTGGCGATTTACATGATCAGGAAAAAATAGACCGTTCCCAGATATGAAAAAGGCTGGCGCATCGCGGCCAGCCTTTGCCTAAACCTTGGCGTCTTCTTAGTGACCTCTCAGTGGCCTATTTATAACCGGCGCGATCCAGCAATTGCTGCACTTTCTGCTGGTTACGGCCAACCGCCGAGACGTCGATCACCTCCGCTTTGTAAGGGCCAAGCGCATCCAGCGCCGGATTGCCGCTCTTCACGCCCTTGACCGCTGGCGATTCGTTATTGCCTTCGGCGAAATAGCGCTGGGCGTCGTCGCTCGACAAATATTCCAGGAACTTGACTGCCGCAGCACGATGCGGCGCATGCTTGGCGACGCCGGCGCCGGCGATGTTGACATGGGCGCCGGTGGTTTTCTGATTAGGCCAGATCACCGCGACTTTTTTCATCACCTCGATATCTTCCGGCTTGGTCGATTTCATCAGCCGCGCAACGTAGTAGGAATTCGAAATCGCCACGCCGCATTCGCCCGAGGCGACGGCCTTGATCTGGTCGGTATCGCCACCCACCGGCGAGCGCGCCTGGTTAGCGACATAGCCCTTGAGCAGCGCTTCCGTCTTGGCTTCGCCGTGATGTTCCAGCAGAGAGCCGAACAGCGAGACGTTGTAAGGATGCGAACCGGAACGGGTGCACAGCTTGCCCTTGTTCTTCGGATCGGCCAGCGCTTCGTAGGTGTCGACGTCTTGCGGCTGAACATTTTGCTTGTTGTAGACGATCACGCGAGCCCGCGTCGAAAAGCCAAACCATTGCGAGCCCTTGCCATCATCCTTGCCGCGCAGGTTCACCGGGATGCGTTCATCGAGGACGGCCGATTTCACCGGCTGGAACAGGCCGTCGTTTTCTGCCCGCCACAACCGCGCCGCATCCACCAGCAAGATTACATCGGCCGGACTGGCGGCGCCTTCGCTTTTCAGGCGCGCGATGGTGCCGGCGTCATCGCCGTCGACGCGGTTGATCTTGATGCCGGTAGTCTTGGTGAAATTGCCATACAGCGCTTCGTCGGTTTGATAGTGGCGTGCCGAATACAGGTTCAGAACTTGTTCCTGAGAGAATGCGGAGGCGGTACTAGTGGCCAGAATGGCGCTGGCGATGAGAGAGCGCAAAAGCATGGAAACTCCTGTCTTGATGAGGGGAATGAAGATTTGTTGCTGGTAACAAATAGTTACATTTAAGGATGCGCCACTATATCACAAATGAGAATCGTTACGATTTGTGATGATTTGATGACATATCGGAGATCGCCGTCGCGGCACATCGCGATCGGGTAATATATTTGCTCTTCCATAAGAAAAGATGGGCGTCAAATGAGCAATAAAACTACATCCAAAGTACAGACGCAAGCGAAGACCAAAGCCGCCGGCCCGCGGGTGGCGCTGGTGCTGCAGGGCGGGGGCGCGCTGGGCGCTTATCAGGCCGGCGTATACCATGCGATGCACGAAAACGGCTTTACTCCGGATTGGGTGGTCGGCACCTCCATCGGCGCGATCAATGCCGCGATTATTGCTGGCAACGAACGCGATCTGCGGCTTTCGCGGCTGAAGGAATTTTGGGAGCAGGTCGGTCACGGCGATTTGATGGATTTGAGCAAAGTCACAGATACCGCGCGCCAGTTCAATACCTGGTGGACCACGGCCGATGTGACAATGCGCGGGGTGCCGGGATTTTTCTCGCCGCGCGGGCCTAATCCGTTTCAACTAGGCATGGCGGTAGCGCCCGAGCAGGCCAGTTTCTACGACACCGGTCCGCTGGCCGAGACGCTGAGCCGACTGGTCGATTTCGATTTTCTGAATGCGCCGGGCGGCATTCGTCTGACCGTCAGCGCGATGAAAGTGGCGTGCGGCAGCCTGGTCAAATTCGATTCGCTGGAACGGCAGATCGGGGTCGAGCACATCATGGCCAGCGGCGCGTTGCCACCCGGCTTTGCGCCAGTGCGGGTTGACGGCGATCTGTACTGGGACGGCGGCTTGTACTCGAATACGCCGTTGGAAGTGGTGCTGGAAGACGAAGCCAAGACCGAGATCGATGGCCACACCATTTGCGTGCTGGTGGATTTATGGAACGCCAACGGCCCCGAGCCGACGACCTTGAACCAGATCGAGAATCGTCAGAAAGACGTGACATTTGCTTCACGCTCGGAGCGTCATATCCAAAATTATTTGCGCATGTATCAACTGCGCCATGCCGCCTTTGCTCTGTATAAAAAATTGCCGCCGGAACTGCGCAGCAAATCGGATCTCCACGAGTTCAAGGGTATGTCCGACCAAGGTACGATTCATGTGGTGCGCCTGCGCTACGGCGGCCACGACTGGAATATGGCGTCCAAGGACATCAATTTTTCGCGTGGCTCGATCGAATGGCGCTGGGAGCAAGGTTACTCCGACGCCATGCAGACCGCCGAGAGCATCAGGGCGAATGGCGAAACCTTTGGCAACTCCGACGCCGGCCTGGTGGTGCATGAGTTGGTCATGCCACCGTCAGCGTAAAATCGATGGCGTCTATCTCTGTCTTTGCCTCTGTCTTGCGCCTGGCCGTGCCCTTGCTTTTGCTGCTGGCAGGTGCGGCGCCGCATGCCGGCGCGCAGCCCGGCGTCGCGGCGCTGGATAGCCAGCAATGCGCGCTCCTTAAGCAGCATGTGCTGCAGCCTGGTGCGCCGGTTGATTGCCCGCAACTGCAAGTGGTCCGTTTCGCGTATCTGGATTTTGACCATGTGTCGCATAACGATGGCGAGATCATGGTGATGGCAGCCGTCGCGCCGCAGGTAAAAGCGTTGTTCGACGAACTGCTCAAGCGTGGTTTCCCGCTTGCGCAGGCACGCCTGATGGAGCATTATCAAGGCAACGACGACGCTTCGATGGCAGACAACAATACCTCTGCCTTTAACGACAGGCCGATCACCGGCGGCAAGACGGTTTCCTTGCATGCCTACGGTTTGGCGATCGATATTAATCCTTTGCAAAATCCGTATGTGCTGCGCGATGCTCAGGGGCGGCAGATATATAGTCCGCCGGCCGGGCAGGCTTTCGGTGAACGACTGGTTAGCCGGCCCGGAAGCAGTGAACAAGTTGTGGAACTATTCGCCCAGCATGGCTTTCTGATCTGGGGAGGCGATTGGAGAAAACCGATTGATTACCAGCATTTCCAGGTCAGCCGCAAGCTGGCTGAACGGATGGCAAAACTGCCGGCGCCGCAGGCGCGCCAGCTGTTTGAAAGTACGGTTGCAGCTTACCGTGCCTGCCGCACAGGCAGCGGTCACGGTAGCAAACCAAAAGACAGGATGGTTTGCGCGGCAGCGGCAGGCTAGCGCACTGTCAAATTTGGCAGGGGGCAGATTCGCATTTTGCTTGTAGAATGAATGCGAAATATTGCCATATTGATAGCAATACCGATTTGTTCACACAGGAGAAGGCCATGTTTTCGTTTCATGAAAAGTTTGCCGAAGCAACCAAAGCGCATTTTGAAGCCCAGTTGGCATTGCTCAATACCCTGACTGCAAAAACTTTCGAGGGCGTTGAAAAAGTCATCGAACTCAACCTGAATGCCGCCAAAGCGTCATTGGAAGAATCCAGCGAAGCCACCAAACAATTACTGAGCGCCAAAGACCCGCAAGAATTCCTGACATTGTCGGCCGCGCAAGCCAAGCCGAATGCAGAAAAGGCCGCAGCCTATGGCCGTCATCTGGCCAGCATCGCCTCTGGCACCCAGGCTGAATATACCCGCGCAGCAGAAGCGCAAGTCGCAGAAACCAGCCGCAGAATCAATGCCTTGATAGAAGAAGTCAGCAAGAACGCGCCACCAGGTTCGGAAAGCGCGATCTCGATTCTGAAATCGGTGATCAGCAATGCCAATGCGGGTTATGAGCAGCTCACCAAGAATACCAAGCAGGCGGTGGAAACCCTGGAAGCCAATCTGAATAACGCCAGCGCGCAACTGACTCAGGCGACTACGCCACGTAGCAAGAAGTAAATAATAAGAGATAAGGGCAGCAGCTTTTTGCTTACCGCTTTACTGCTCTTCTTGATCCACGCTTGATCCACGATAAAGGCCGCAGATGCGGCCTTTATCTTTATCTATATAGGTAAGGCGCGGTCCCAGGCCGGCACCTCGCCGAACTGCTGCGCCAGGAAATCGACAAAGGTGCGCACCTTGGCCGACAGGTGCTGGCGGCTCGGATATACCGCGTGGATCGCCAGCTCGTCACCATGGTAATCGGTCAGGATCGGTAGCAAGCGGCCGTCGCGGATCGCATCGCCAATGATGAAAGTCGGTTGCCGGATGACGCCCATGCCGGCAACTGCCGCGGCCAATAGCAGATCGCCGTTATTGCAATGCAAACCGCCGTTGATGCGCACCGTGTGCGTTTTGCCGTCGCGCTGCAAGCGCCATTCGTTATCCGGCAGCGTATAGGCATAGGTCAGGCAGGCATGGCGGGCCAGATCATCCGGATGTTGCGGTACGCCGTGCCGTTCAAGATAGGCCGGCGCGGCGCAGGTCAGCACGTGCGCCGTCGCCAGCTTGCGCATCACCAGGCTGGAATTCTGCAATCTGCCGATGCGGATCGCCAGATCGAAACCTTCTTCAACCAGATCGACAACCCGATCGGACAAGGTCACGTCCAGTTCGACATTCGGATAGCGTTGCGCGTACAACGGCAGTAGTTGCCCCAGATGGTTGACGGAAAAGGACACCGGCGCATTGATACGCAACACGCCGCCCGGATTGGCGGCGTGCATGCCGGCCGCCAGCGTGGCTTGTTCAAGATCGGCCAGTAGCTGCTTGCAGCGTTCCAGATAGGCGCTGCCGGTATCGGTCAGGCTGAGGCGGCGCGTGCTGCGATTCAGCAGGCGCGCGCCCAGGTATTCCTCAAGCTCGGCGATATGCCGTGTCACCGACGGATTCGACAAGTTCAGAATCCGCGCAGCGCCCGACAGGCTGCCGCTTTCAGTCACTTTGACAAACACCTTCATGGCCTCGAACAGATTCATTGCAACGCCCTATTGTTTTGAAATCCGGAAATGGTATTTTAATGAAACCGCATTTTTCTTTCCGTTGCAAGAATATATAGTCAAACACGATCCGATTCATAAACTATCTATCTTGGTTTTTAACTATTTTTGCGAGGGTAATATCATGAACACAAGCAACCCCGGCATCTACGCCGCTACCCTGCTCAGACTGACCCTGGGCATTGCCCTGCTGGCGCATGCCTACCTCAAGGTCTTCGTATTCACTTTACCGGGCGCGGCCGGCTTTTTTGCCAGTCAGGGGTTTCCCGCATGGTCGGTCTACCCTGTGGTAGCGGTGGAAGTGCTGACCGGGATTGCCATGGTGCTTGGCCTGCAAGCCCGGATTGCCGCCGTGATTTCACTGCCGGTACTGTTGGGCGCATTATCGGTACATGCCGGTAACGGCTGGGTGTTCACCAGCCCTAACGGCGGTTGGGAATATCCGGCGTTCATGGTGATCACCGCCATTTCAGTGGCCTTGCTGGGCAACGGCGCGTTTGCGTTAGGCACCAGCAAGGTCGACAAGTAATTTGACAAATAAGCTGAAAAATAAGCTGATTGGAAGGGATTAAGATGAGCACCATTGCCACCCGCATGCCGGCGATTTTCTTCGGTCACGGCAGCCCGATGAATGCACTTGAGGATAATCGCTACACCGCAGCCTGGGCCGAATTGGGCGCGAGTGTCGCGCCGCTGCAACCGAAAGCGATCCTGTCGGTGTCCGCGCACTGGTACACGCGCGGCACCGGCGTCACCGCGATGGCGCAGCCGAAAACCATTCACGATTTCGGCGGTTTTCCGCAGGCATTGTTTGACGTCCGTTATCCGGCGCCGGGCGATCCGCAGCTGGCAGCGCAGGTGCGCGATCTGCTGGCGCCGGTGGCGGTTGCCATGGACCAATCCTGGGGGCTCGATCACGGCACCTGGTCGGTGCTGGTCAAAGCTTTTCCCAAGGCCGATGTGCCAGTGATACAACTGAGCATCGACGCTACCCGGCCGGCGCAGTTTCACTTTGATCTGGGCCGCAAACTTGCCGTATTGCGCGAACAAGGCGTGCTGATCATCGGCAGCGGCGACGTGGTGCATAACCTGCGTCTGATGAATCGCAGCCAGGATGCGCCGGTGCATGGCTGGGCTCAGCGTTTCAACGACCACATCCGCGAGAGTCTGGTGAGCGGCGATCTGCAAGCCTTGATCGATTACGCCGATCAGGGCCAGGACGCGCAATTGTCGGTGCCGACGCCAGAGCACTATCTGCCGCTGTTGTACATCGCCGGCGCCAAACAAGATGACGAGACGATTTCGATTGCAGTCGATGGCATCGATATCGGTTCTATCAGCATGCTGACCGCCGTGGTCGGCGCTGTCTGAGGTTAGAGGAACGCCGGACTATTCCTTGCCCTTTACCGGCTTGGGATAGTCCTTCATCACATCGATAGCTTGTGCATACGTGGATTCCCAGGTTTGCTGGTGCAAGTCGGCAATCCGTTGCGCCATCTTCTCATTGCGCAGCACGATCTCCAGGTTGCGTGAATTATCCAGGTAGCCGCCGCTCCAGTTGCTGGTGCCGATCCATGCCAGCTGGCCATCGATAGACATGGTCTTGCTATGGATCACGCGGGCGAAGGGAATGAAGCCGGTGCTGGCCTGCGGCAGCGTGACGATCCGGATTTCCATGCCGGGCAGCAGCGCCAGGCTTTTCAAATAGGCGATCGCCGGCTGTTCGGTATTCCAGTTCGACACCATCAGCTTGACCTTGACGCCGCGCGCCAGTGCAGCGCGGATCGCATTATCGATCACCGCGTAATAAGGACGTGTGCGATTCGGCCCGTAGCTCAGCGGCGCATAGTCGAGCAACTGTATCCGGACTTCGGATTTAGCCGCGGCCAGCAGTTTCGGCAACTCGGTTTCAGAGTCGCCGACGCCGGGCGGATTGAACGCGTTCGGGCTGGCTACCAGAAACGCCGCTTGCCGGTCATCGGCGCTTGCCACACTCTGATTAAGAAGCGGCACCGGTTGCCCTTGCGCGATCAATTCCTGCGCCTGCCAATCGTACTCAAAAATTTGCTGCAACTGGCCAACCATCATCGCATCCGTGATGCGCAAGCCGGTTTCATGGATGTGGACAAACGAGCGCCAGTCAAAATTCTGGCTGCCGACGTAGGCGGTGCTGGCGTCGACCACCATATATTTTGCGTGGATGATGCCGTTGCCGGTCAGCTTGGAATAATCGAGATAACGGAATTCAAGATTGGGAATTTTTTTGAGCCGTTCGATGGTTGGCATGTCGGACGCGAACTTGCCTTTTTCTTCCATCAGGAAACGAATCTTGACGCCACGCGCACCGGCTGCGGCGAGCCGCGCTATCACCTGTTCAAATGCGGCGCCAGGCTGGCTGGCGACATAGAACTGACCCAGCACGATCTCGTGCCTGGCGCTATCGAACATCTCGCTCCAGACTTGCAGCGGTTCACGCAAGTCAGGCGTTGCCAGCGTGGTTTCGAGCGGCGCCGTGTGGACTAGTTCGTAACCGGGAATGCCGAATTCGGCACGGGCGCTGCCGGTGCAGCCCAGCAGAATTGCTAGCGAGGCGATCAGCCGACGCATTTCTATCTTATATATTTTTATCTTATGCATTTCTATCCTGGTCAGGCCAGATGCAGCTTTCCAGATTCTGCTGGCATCACCGTGCTGCTGCCAGCCACTCGGCCGACGCAGGCACGCAGCATCAATACTTTCAAATGATCGTTGATGCGTTCGATCCGTTCCTGGAACATATTAAAGAAAAACATGCCCACCACCGCAATGCCGATGCCCAGCGCGGTCGCATACAAAGCGGTGCCGATGCCTTGCGAGACCTGGCCCGGATCGGATACGCCGGATACCGCCAGCGCCTTGAAAGTATCGATAATACCCAAAATCGTACCGAGCAGGCCGAGCAGGGGAGCGGCAGTGACGATGGTGTCCAGAATCCATAGCCGATGCTGCACTTCGCCGCGGTTGGCGATATATACCGACTCGCTGAAATCTTCCAGATCCTTTTCACTGGTCAGCTGATGTTTTTCCGCCAGGATGTCGGACACCAGTGTCAGCGGCAGGCTGGCGCGCGACGTCAGTGCGCTCGGCAATTCCTGCACGTGCTGCACGGCGTGGGTCATGGCTTTTTCCAGGCCGATAGCCTGGCGCAACGTGTAGTTGAAAAACAGCCCGCGCTCGACGATCACGAAGATCGCCAAGGCAGCGCAGGCGTACATCAGATAGAAAGCGAGCTCGTGGAATAATTGCATGTTCATGTTGACCTCTCTGCGCACGAATGCACGTTTGTTGCAGCGGCGAGCCCCAGTCCGGGGCCGCCCGCCATGGTTTGCCGCTAATGCTTTGCTGCTGGATTAAAAATCCGCCACCAAAGTGACGCTAAAGCTGCGCGGTGCGCTGACATAGAACGTCGGCGGCGTTGCCGGTGCGCTGCTGCCGATCGCCACCGCATTGCTGGTGAACTGGCTGCCGCTGCCGGCATTCAGGTTCAGGTATTGCTTGTCAAAGATATTGTTGAGGTTGAAGCGCAGCGTCGGTTTTTTCAGCCAAGTGGTCGACGGGAAGGTATAACCGGCGCCGGCGTTGAACACCGTATAACCGCCCAGGCTGTCATCGTTGACCAGTGTGGTGTAGCGCTTGCCGGTGTATTTAGCCTGGCCGAATACATACCAGCTGTCTTGCGCATATTGCAGGCTCAAGCCGCTCAGCCAGTTCGGCGTATCCGGAAACTCTTTGCCGCCGGTAGGCAGGTTGAAGTTGGTGGCCCAAGGCATGTCCTTATCCATCTTGCTCTTGATATAGGACAGTGAACCGTACAAGCTCAGGTTCTTGGTGAGCGAGTAGCCGGATTCCAGTTCAAAGCCTTTGGATGTCGAATCGCCGACGTTGTAATCGATACGATTGCCGGTATCCGGGTTGAACGAGGTGGCAATCCGGTTTTTGTAATCGACATAGAATACCGATCCCGAAAACGTCCATTTGTCAGTCGCGTAACGGTAGCCGAGATCATAGTTCCAAGAGGTTTCCTTATCCACCGGCACATTGCGCACGGTGCCGCCGGTATACACGCCGTTTACAAAATTGCCGCCCGAGATCAGGTTGAAAAAGGAGAAATTGCCTGGCGCCTTGAAGTTCTTCGCAGCGTTGAAAAATACCGATTGCGCCGGATCGAGCTGATAACGGATGCCGAGGCTAGGCAACAGGTCGGAATACGATTTCTGCACGGTATAGAAACCTGGCGAACTCTGGCTTGGATTGTTGGTGACGTTACGGTCTATGCTCGAATAACGCGCGCCGAGCTGCAGGTTCAGCTTGTCTTGCATCAGGCTGATATTGTCTTGCGCAAAAGCTGATTTACCGGTGCTGACGGTGAGTGTGTCGCGGTATTGCACGACGCTGCCGTTCTGGTTTCTGAGCCAGACGTCAGGATTGCTCAGCCAGACATCGGCGGCGTTGCCATTGTTGTCGATAGGCGCATAAGGGCCGGTTTGCTGATGCCGCGCGCGCTCGTACCAATAGCCCACCATCAGTTTGTGGTTGTCGATCTGCTGGTTGTACTTGAGCGTCACGCCGGGACGATAGGTGCGGGTGCGGCTGCCTTCGTAGGCGAACACAGTGTCCTTGGTGTCGCCGTCGCGATTGACATCGCGCACACCGCCACCCAGCAAAGTACCGGAATTACCCTCGGTGATAGTTTGCAATTGATTGCCGCCAGTGCCGAAGCCGTACCACATGTATGGGTTGACATCGATGCTGGATTGCGGCGCCAGCTGGAAGTGTGCGTTCATGGTGGCCAGCCAATTCTTGAACGGATTCAGGTTGTAGCCGTAGTACAGATCCTTGCTGCCGGTATTGATGCCGGCGTTCGGGCCGTAGGTCGAATCATTTTGCGCACCAGGGCCGCCTGGCTGATGCACCGGCGCCACCGTGCCGTAATCCAGGTTGCGTCCATACTGGGCAATCTGCGCCTTGGTCAGCGAACGATAATTATTGTTCAACGCCGTGTTGTACATGAAACCGGTATCGACAAAACTGCCGCCGCCCAGATCCAGTTTGCTATTGAAATCGACATGTTCCTTGTCGGCACGGCCTTTACCCTTGAACTTGTCGGCCTGCGCCTTGGAATAAGAGATAAAGAACTTGAAACGATCGTTGAACAGCTTGCCGGAATCGAGGCGCACGTAAGCTTTCCACAGATCGTTCGAGCCGAAAGTATATTCGGTGCGGAAGCGGCGCTGGTCTTCCGGGGTACACATGGTCATGCCGATATTGCCGCCGGTGGCGCCGACATGCGGTGCTTCAGTGTCGGTGGATCCTTGCGTGACGAAGATGTCGCACAGGTTTTCTGCATCGGTGTATTCCTGCGGATAGACGGCGAAGCTGCCGGAATCGTTGACCGGTGCACCATTGACGGTGAAGCCGAGCTGGTCGCTGTTAAAGCCGCGCACCCGGACGTTGCCGCCGAACAGGCCGGTGCCGTCGGTATCGTAGCTGTTCACGCCCGGCAGCAGATTGATCATCTGAAACGGATTGCCGGTGGTGCTTTGTTTTTCCATATAGTCGCGATTGACCGAGCTGCGCGCTTTCGCTGACTCTTCCTGCTGGATCAGGCCGGTGCTTTGGCCGCCGCCGGCATCGCCTTGCACTGTGACCTTGCCGACCTCGGATGTGTCGGCAGCGTAGACCAGCGGACTGGCGGCGATGAATAACCCGGAGATCAGCAGTGACAGCCGGGTGACTTTGAATTGCATGGCATTACTCCCTGTATATTTTTGCTAGGTGTTCAAACTAAGTATTCAAGCTGCTGCTAACTTCTGTTCGCTGTTGCTCTACCCCGCTCCCGGGATGAATTCCAGCTCGGCGCTGAATCGATGGCTCGCTTCTCCGACCCAGCTGGATTCGGGAAAAGCAGAAAAAGTGGCGCGGTTGATGGTCTTGCGGGCGGCTTCGTCGAGCAGCATGGAGTTCGACGATTCGTCGATGCCTTGCTCTACCAGAGTGCCGTCGCGATTCAGCACAAACCAAACCTTGACCTTGCCTTGCGGCCGCTGCTGACTGGCTTCGCGCCCGGTCGGATAACGCTTGATGCTATTCAGATGCGCCCGCAGCTTGGCGATGTAACCGGCTTCGACGCCGGCGTTGTTCGGCTTGGTTACCGGCGGCGCGGGTTCCGGAGCCGGTGGCGCTATGGGGGCAGGCGCGGCGACGGCTTTGGGCGCTGCCGGCGGTGCGGCTACTTCGGCACTCGGACTGTTGCTGACCGGTGTGGCGCTCACGGTCGGTTGCGGTGTTGCCGGAGTTGGCTGCCGGTTCTGGATCGGCTGCACCGCCGGTACTGGCAGCGGCTTAACCACCTGCGGCGGCGTCGGAGTCGGCGGCGTGGGTGCGGCCACTGGCGGCTCCGGTTCCGTCAACGCGATCTGCACCAGGGAATCATCTGTATGCGGCTGGATCTTTACCGCTTTCTGGATCCCGGCAAAGATCAGGATCGCGAGTATGACGATAGCCGGCAGCGTTGCCAGCGCATCGCGAAACCTGTAGAAAAACGGCATGGTCATGATTGCTTGCATCACGGTTTGCGGGTAGCAATGGAGATCGATTCGAAGCCGTTCTGCTTCAAGTTGTCCATCACTTCCACCAGCCGTTGCACCTCAACCCCGCGATCGCTGTTGACGATGACGTTGAGTTTTTCGTCTTTCTTTTTAGCTTGATTCAAGCGTGTCGCCAGCTCGCCGATCTTGGTGTCGACGCCGTCGACTTGCAGCGCATCGTTAAGACCGATGCTGATGACAGCTTTGTTTTGCGGTTTCAGATCCTGCGAGCTGCTGGCAGTCGGCAAATGTGTTTTCATGCCGAGTGCCGGAATCACGTTGAGACTGATCAGCACAAAAAACACCAGTAGAAACATCATCACGTCGATCATGGGAATAATTTCGACGCGGGCTTTCCGCTTTTTTGGTTCGTCCCAGCTGCGCATTGCACTACCCCGATGTAAGAAGCGCGGTGATAGCGTGAAGTCGCTAACCGCTATAATTTCTATAACTGTCGGCAGAATAGCGAGGAATTATTTCGGCAGTATTACAATCGTTAACTTAGCTATTGATGTGGCGGCAGCCGCACAAAAGACAGCAGCATCTTGATCGCATAGACCACGATCAGAGAGCCGGTCAGATCGCCGATGGACATCACGATCAGGCCCGACCAGAAATGATAGGAGACGCCGCGCAGCACAAACCACATCAGCTGCAGCAGCGGATTGGCGAGGCCGTATAACAAGATGCAAGCCAGCAAGCGGGTCGTGGTCAGATTGCTGAGCGAGCGTTGCAAGCGCATTTCCTGCAAGGTGAATCTATAGGCGAGATAGGGCGCCAGCGCCGAGATAATGCTGTAGCCGATGGTGGTGACCGGATCGCCGGGAAAGATGGCGTAGATGCTGGAAGTTAGCAGTGAAGCGAACAGGATGCCGAGCACGCCCGCCTCGGCAAACAGCAAAGTGCAGATAAGCCGTATCCCGGCCGGCAGGTAGATCCAGGCAATCCCCTGGGTGAATTCGATGTGCTTGAATAACCAGTCGTTGGTCATGTACACCAGCATGTAGACCACCACCGTGATGGTCACGGTTAACAGGTTGAGGCGCAGTTTCGCGGCGCTGGACGAGGGAATGGACATGGCGCGCATATATTACCGAAGTATCCGCGCCAGCGCCGGAAGATACTTGCGATGGCTGTGAAATGACGGGTATGATCGATATGAATTTCACAGCATTAGCAGAGCATTTCCGGCAGCCGCCTACCTACGTGTTAAAAATAGAGCTATGGAAAAAAATAACCGACCTGCAGATATCTATGTGCGGTTTTTGCAACTGGCAAATGCGCTGCGCGGCTTGCCGTCGCTGCCATCGCTGGACCCTTTGGAAGATCGCATCCTGGCCTTTGTTGCGCGCGCCGGGCAAGCCAAGGAGCGGCTGTCGGTACGCGACATGATGGCGCAAAGCGAACTCGGATCACCGGCCATGTTGCATGCGCGGCTGAAGTCGATGCGGGAAAAGGGCTGGATCGTGCTGACAGATACCGACGATACGCGCCGCAAGCAGGTGGAATTGAGCCAGGCGGCGTGGCTGCACTTCGACAAGTTATCGAAGTGCTTGCTGCAGGCAACGCGGGACGCCGGCAAATAGCTGATCATAGGTCAACACGCCCTAGGGGAAACCGCGACACGATGTGCTCTCAAAAAATACGCTCACGGCGTATTTTTTTTATCCGTCCGCTGTAACAAACTGATGTATCAAGCCGATGTAACAAGCAGGTCATATTTATTTCTTATAATTTCGACTACTCAATATCATTACCTCAGACCTGAGCGAGCTACATGGACGCGACAAAGCAACTGCGGCACAACACAGTTTCACCGGCGCTCACGCTGGCATCAGCGTTGGGCATGAGCCTGCTTGTCGCTGCCTGCGGCGGCAGCGACAGCAACCGCAGTGTCGACGCCGGCGTGAAGGCGGCCTGGGTGGTCGTCGGCAGCAACAACCAGGCCACCGTCAGGGTTATCACCAGCGACGCCAGTTGTCCGCAAGTCCTCGACGGCGCTGACTATAATGCGATGACTTTGCGCGCTGCAGCGGCAACCGCAGCGCAGCGCCCGACCGCCAGCGCAGCCGCCGACTCCAAGCCTTCCGCCTTCCCGGTCACCGCCTGTGAATACAAGGTGCCTGCCAATAGCAGCAGTATCTCGGTCGGCTCCCGTTCTTTACCTCTGCCCAAGAAAGCGCCGCAGCGCGTAGTGGTGCTGGCCGATACCGGTTGCCGCTTGAAGAAGGCCGATAACGCCTGGCAAGCCTGCGCCGATGGCGACGCCTGGCCGTTTCCCGAGATCGCCAGCACCGCTGCCGCCATGCAGCCGGATCTGGTATTGCACATAGGCGATTATCACTATCGCGAAAATGCCTGCCCGGCAGATATCGGCGGTTGCAAAGGCAGCCCCTGGGGTTACGGCTGGGACGCCTGGCAAGCCGATTTGTTCCAGCCCGCTGCACCGCTGATGGCTGCCGCGCCGTGGATCATGGTGCGCGGCAATCACGAAGAATGCGCGCGCGCCGGCCAGGGCTGGTTCCGCTTTCTGGATACGCAACCGTTCGACGCCAAGCGCTCTTGCGACGATCCGGCCAATGATGGTTTGGGTAATTTTTCCGATCCGTATGCGGTCGCAGTCGGCGCCGATACGCAAGTGATTGTGTTCGACTCGTCGAAAGCGGGCAGGGCTGCGTTGCCGATCAGCGATCCGCAATTCGTCAAATATCAGGCACAATTCCAGACAGTCAACCGCTTGGCGGCGCAAGCCGGCGTCAACAGCATTTTCACCAATCATCATCCGATCCTCGGTTTCGCGCCATTGGCCGGCGCAGCGCCGGCGCCGGGCAATCAGGCGCTGCAATCGGTGATGCAAAGCGTCAATCCGACAGCCTTTTATCCGGCCGGTGTGAAGACGGCGATTCACGGCCATGTGCATGATTTCCAGGCCATCAATTTTTCATCCAACCATCCGGCCACTTTTGTCTCCGGCAACGGTGGCGATAATCTGGATGTGAATTTTGCCGATCCGTTCCCATCCAGCATCAGTCCGGCTCCCGGTGTCATCGTCGACAAGATTGCGCATACCAGCAGCTTCGGTTTCATGGTGATGGATCGTCAGAGCAATGGCACATGGGCATACAAAGCCTATACGCGTAAGGGGCAGCTACTCACCACTTGTCAGCAAAATGGGAATAACATCAGTTGCGACAAGACCGGTTATCTGGCGCCAAATTGATGCAGCGTTTTTGGCCGGCGCTACTGCTAGCTTGCTGCTTGCCGTTCAAACTGAATGCAGCGCCGCTCAACACGCCGTTGTATCCGGAAATGCCGGCGCCGGCGGCAGCGCCGGCCGATGCTCCGGCATTAGTGGCGCTAGGCCGCCAATTGTTTTCCGATACCCGCTTGTCGGAGCCGCGCGGTACCAGTTGCGCCAGCTGCCACGCCCCGGCGCAGGCTTTCTCCGGCAATCATGGATCACGCATCGGTGTCGCGCTCGGCAGCCGCCCGGCCAGTCTGGGTACCCGCAATACACCGTCAGTCTTGTATCTGCGTTATACGCCACCACGTTTTTTTTACCAGGACGACGATGCGCTAGCGCCGATTCCGTTCGGCGGTTTCTTTTGGGACGGCCGCGCCAATACTTTGGCCGAGCAAGTTCAGGGGCCTTTGTTTAATCCCCAGGAAATGAACAACCGCAATCCCAGCCAGCTGGCGCGCAAACTGCAGCAAGCGTATGGGCTGGAGATGCGCACGCAGTTTGGTGCGGCCATCTTTCAGCGGCCGGCACTAGCGACTCAGGCCGCCAGCCGTGCGCTGGAGGCATTTTTGCGTAGTGATGAAATGACGCCGTTCAGCTCCAGGTACGACGACTATATCCGCGGCAGGATTAAATTGGATGTGGCGGAAATGCGCGGTTTGCGCCTGTTTAAAGATCCGGACAAAGGTAACTGCGCATCCTGTCATAAATTCAACGACAGCTCCAGCAATCCGGCGCGCTCGATGTTTACCGATTTTGGTTACGATGCGGCGGCGATGCCGCGCAACCGCCGGATCGCGGAAAATCGCAATCCTAAATACTACGATCTAGGTTTATGCAAAACCGCAGCCGAGTTGCAATGGCCCGACAGCAGCCAATGGTGCGGTTATTTCAAAACGCCGAGCTTGCGCAATGTCGCCGTACGTGAAAGTTATATGCATAACGGCGTATTTGGCGCGCTGCGCGACGCCGTCGCGTTTTATGCGACACGCGCGACCAAACCGGGCGACTGGTACAAGACCGGGATCAAGTTCGATGACCTGCCGCCAGCTTATCGGGAAAACGTCAATATCAATTCGGTGCCGTACAACCGGCGCGAAGGAAGCACGCCGGCGCTCAGCGATAGCGATGTTGATGATCTGGTGGCGTTTCTGCGAACGCTGACCGATGCCGCGTATGTCAAACAGAGCACTCGATCCAGCAATAAACAATAGAGGCCGGATGCCGCATCTGGCCAAGTCTGTTTAAGCTATTAAACAAGAAACAAAAATTCAGCCAAGACTTATAGGTACACATGTAAGCAGCAGGCAAAAGCTAAGCCATACTGCAATCTTTCACGAAGCAAATACTTTCCTGCCCCAAGGCGGATGGTATTTATAGGAGTGCTATGAAAGATGCTATTATTGGTGCTATTAACAATGCTTTTAAAGGCATTTCTATGGCACACCTGATTCTTGCCGAAACGACCGCCAGCGTTTCCGAGTTAAAAAAAGACCCTATGGGCACCGTTGCTGCAGGCGAAGGATTTCCCGTGGCGATATTAAACCGCAACCAGCCGGCTTTTTATTGCGTTCCTGCAAAGGCTTATGAAGCCTTGATGAACAAGCTCGAAGACATGGAACTGAACGCGCTTGCAGACGCGCGCCAAGGGCAAGCTATTATCAAGGTCAAGCTGGATGAGCTTTGAACTAGCTTTCCTAGAAGAAGCATTGAAGGAGTGGGGTAAGCTGGATCAGGGCATCCGCGAACAGTTCAAAAGGAAATTAGCAGAACGATTGCTGAGTCCGCATATCCCGTCAGCCCAACTATCTGGCTCCGGAAGTCGCTACAAAATCAAGCTGCGCCAGGCTGGCTACCGCCTGGTCTACGAAGTACGCGACCGGGAGTTGATCGTGCTGGTCGTCGCGGTGGGCAAGCGCGAGCGCAACGCCGTGTACAAGGCCGCAGAAAGACGTTAAGCCAGCGGCCCATACCATACGCCAGCAGATTTAATTTTTGTTCAGCATGCTCAAGGCAACCGCCTCGGCCACGCGGATGCCGTCAATCGCCGCCGACATGATGCCGCCCGCATAACCGGCGCCTTCTCCGGCCGGAAACAAACCAGTCGTATTCAAACTTTGCAGACTGTCGTCGTGGCGCTTGATGCGTACCGGCGATGAAGTGCGGGTTTCGACCCCGGTCAGCACGGCGTCGGCCATGGCGAAACCGCGGATCTGTTTGTCGAATACCGGCAAGGCTTCGCGGATAGCGGCAATTGCGTAGTCTGGCAAGGCTGTGCTGAGATCGCCCAGATGGACGCCGGGTTTGTAGGAAGGAATCACGGAACCGAGCGCGGTCGACGGCCGGCCGGCGATGAAATCGCCCACCAGCTGGCCCGGCGCATCATAGGTGCCGCCGCCCAGTTCGAAGGCGCGCGATTCCCACTTGCGCTGGAAGTCTATCCCGGCCAGCGGGTGGCCGGGATAGTCGTCCGGCGTGATGCCGACCACGATGCCGCTGTTGGCGTTGCGTTCGTTGCGCGAATACTGGCTCATGCCGTTGGTTACCACTCGCCCGGGTTCCGAGGTGGCCGCGACTACAGTGCCGCCCGGGCACATGCAGAAACTGTAAACCGCACGGCCGAGAGCTTGACTGGATTCGCAGTGATGCACCAGCTTGTAATCGGCGGCGCCCAGTATCGGATTACCGGCGGCGGGGCCAAAGCGGCAGCGGTCGATCAAGGATTGCGGATGTTCGATGCGGAAGCCGATGGAGAATGGCTTGGCTTCGATATACACGCCGCGGTCGTACAGCATCTGGAATGTATCGCGAGCGCTATGGCCGATGGCCAGCACCACATGGTCGGTAACGATGGTCTCACCGCTGGCGAGCACTACCGCACGCACCTGGCCCTGGCCGTTTTCCATCTTGATGTCGATATCCTCGACCTTTTGCTGGAAGCGGAATTCGCCGCCCAGCGCCTCGATGCTGGCGCGCATCTGCTCCACCATCTTGACCAGCCGGAAAGTACCGATATGCGGTTTGCTGACGTACATGATCTCGTCTGGCGCATCGGCCTTGACGAATTCGGTCAGCACCTTGCGGCCGTAGTGTTTGGGATCCTTGATCTGAGTCCACAGTTTGCCATCGGAAAACGTGCCGGCGCCGCCTTCGCCGAACTGCACATTCGATTCCGGCTGCAACTCGCGTTTGCGCCACAGTCCCCAGGTGTCCTTGGTACGCTCGCGCACTGCCTTGCCGCGTTCCAGGATGATCGGATTGAAACCCATCTGCGCCAGGATCAAGCCGGCAAACAAGCCGCATGGCCCGGTGCCGATTACCACCGGCCGTGATTTCATCTGAGTTGGCGCTTGCGCTACGAAACGGTAATTGGTGTCGGGTGTCGGCAGCACGCTGCGATCGCCCTTCATGCGCTTGAGGACCGCGTCCTCGTCCTTGAGCTCGACGTCCACGCTGTAAGTCAGGATCACAGCAGTCTTTTTGCGGGCGTCGTAGCTGCGGCGGAAAATTGTGTAACCGAGCATTTCCTCAGCGGCGATTCCCAGCCGTCCCAGAATCGCAGCATGCAGGGCGTCTTCAGGATGGTCGAGGGGGAGTTGTACTTCATTCAATCGCAACATGGGTATTCCGGGAAGTCAGGTGAGGATAGTGGGTGGCCGCGTTGCGGCTGCACCGTCCTGTAATTATTTTAATAAAACGACAATGCCGTGTGGCAGGCCGCCATTTTACCTTAGGGGCGGCGCAATAGCTGCCTGGTGAGCCATCAGACCGTTGCGCGGCCTGTATCTTTTGGAAACACAAAATTACAAGTAATAGGGTATTTGTCGCCTATATTTTAATCGTCGCCCGCGGTTTTTAAACGAACAAAGGAGGTGTCCGATGAAGATCAAATCGATTTTATGTGTCAGTTTGCTGGCGCTCGGCGCAGGGATGATGGCGCCGTTGACTTCGGCCCAGGCTGGAACCTATGTCGGGGTCCAGATCGGGCAACCGCCGCCGCCACGTTATGAAGTAGTGCCGCCGCCGCGTTACGGCTATGTCTGGGCGCCGGGGTATTGGCGCTGGAACGGCTATCGCCACGTGTGGGTGAGGGGCTACTGGCTCAGAGCTCGGCCGGGCTACCATTATGTGCCGCCACGCTGGCAAAGAGGCCCGCGCGGCGACTGGGAAATGCGGCCATACCGCTGGGATCGTTAAGCCGTACAAGGCGCCTTCGGGCGCCTTTTTTGTTGGCCAGCTTATCGCTGCGGTGTCGCGCCGCGTCGCTGCTGTTTTAATAAAAACCGCGCCGGATCGAGCGCCGCCGCCAGATCGGCCTCGATCGGCAACGGTTCTCCATTCAGCTGCGACGCCAGCAATTCCGCCGCCAGCGGCGCCCATATCAAACCGCGTGAGGCATAACCGAGCAGGCTGTAGAGGCCGGGGAAACGGGGCAGGTCTTTCAATTTTGCTTCGCGCACTGCGCATGCGCCGTCTTTATCCGGTAAGGCGCCGACCAGCGGCAGACGGTCGATCGCCACGCAGCGAAAACCGACGCGCCCCGCCAGCGGTAGTTGGCCCGCGCGCCAACCCGGCAGGATGTTGGCCAGGCGCGCCAGATTGGCGTCCTGGCTTTCCTGGCGCAGCGCCGACTGTTGATCCTCGTCGTAGGAAGCACCGACGCTGCAGACACCCTCATAAGCAGGGGTCAGGTAGGCTTCGCCGCAGAGTACCGGCGTGATGGCCGGAACCTGCTTTGCCTCAAGATAGGTGACTTGGCCGCGGATGGCGCTTAAGGGTAAATCTTCTGCCTGGGAAAAACGCAGGGCGTCGCAGGCATTCGCCAGAATCACCACCGGCGCACTGGCTATCTCTGCGCCGTGCTGGTCGCGTATGGTCCAGCAATTCTTATCTTTGCCTTGCTGGCGTTCGATGCTTGCGGCGCGCCGTCCGAAATGGATTTGCAGGTGAGTGCCGCAACTATCCAGCATGGCTTGGCAAAGGCTGCTCGGCCGCACCCAGCCGGCGGCCGGAAAATACCAGCCGCCGCCGCTGACCGGGCTGCCGGCGCGCTCACTTGCGACGGCTTGATCCAGCCACTGCGCATAGTCGGCCGGATAGCGCCAGTGCCTTGCCAATTGCTGCTGGCCCTCGGCATGCTCGGCATCGCGGGCGATCTGGAGGACGCCGCAGGCAGCGCCGTCAAAGGTGTTGCCGATGCCGCCTAACTGGCGCCAGACCTGCAGGGCGAACAAATAGGCGCTACGGCTGAGGCGCGAGCCGGGGTTGTCGTCGCGCGATAGCACTGGCATGAAAATGCCGGCAGGATTGCCGGACGCCTGCTGCGCCGGTGTGGTCTGGCTCTCAATCAGATCGACGCTCCAGCCACGCTGCACCAGGCGTTGGCAAGCTGCGCTGCCGGCCAGGCCGGCGCCGATGACAATCGCGCGGCGCTCGCTATGGGCAGTTGTTGCTGCAGGACGTGGCTTAAAACGTGGCGTAAAACGGCCGCGCAAAGCGCTGGTTTGGGGCTCGCCGTCAGCCGCATTTTCAAATACAAATCCGGCTTGTTGTAGCTGCTTGCGTGCGACTTCTTCCGCTACTGAAATATCCAGACTGGCATGCTCGGCAGCCAATCTGCCCAGGGTGCTTAGCACCTGCATAGGCCACGCTTTCCAACCGTGCCCATGGATTCGGAAGGCATCCACTTTTGCCACGATCTGACGCAGGCAAGTGGCGCTATCGCCGATCATCAGCGTCAGGATCAGTTGTTCATGTTGTAGAAAAATCCGATGAAACCCCGGCACCGCCGGCGGCCATGCTGAACACAGCTCGGCGCACAAGATCTGCCATTCCGGGAATCTGGCGCAGACTAGCTGCAAATCGTGGAGCGTTGTAAGTTGCGGCAGCGGCGCCAGATAATGCAATTGCCGGGACCGTTGCGGATCCTCAAGCCAAGTTTGCCAGGTGGCGAAAAAATGCTCGCCGCTGCCGAATTCGCTATCCAGCAAGACGAAGTTTTCCCGCCCCTGCCAATGGGGCGCGTGATAACTCAACGAGGTAGCTGGATCCGGGGTCGTCATGGCGGTGCGGCAAACGTTGGCTAGTAAATCCGGGTGACCTTGTAACCGCGTTGCTGAAGTATCGCCAGCACGCTGTTTTTCCCCACCAGATGCAGCATGCCGATGCCGACGAAAGCATGCGGTGTTGCGGTCGTCAATTTGGCGATGCCGTCCGCCAGGCCCGGGTTGCGTTCATCCAGCAAGGCGCGTTGCACGAATTTTCCGGTGAAAGTGTCATCGCTGGTCAATTCTGCCAGCATGGCTGCCATGCCGTCGACATCGCCATTGCGCCACAGCGTGATCATCTGCACTGAGCGTTGCGCCTTGGCCGGGTCTTGTATTTCATCGATGCTGTCTTGCAGGAACTGGATCTGCTCGGCCGACGTCAGTTTGCCCAGCAAGGACACCTGCTGTTCGGCAGTCTCCAGTTCGATCAATGGCTTGCCGTGGCTTTTCGCAAAGGTGGCCAAGGTGGTATCGACCCCATACTGCGGCAGATAACCCTGATGCGTGTATTCGCCGACGCCAAGCACGGTCGCCAGCAGCCACGGTTTCATGTTGGCCACCGCGGCCGGCGTCAGGCCGTACTTTTCCAGCAATGGATTGATCTGCTGTTGCAGCGGCGACGGCAGTTCCTGCGCCAGCGACTTGCCATCGGCATAGACGCCGTATTTGCTCATCAGGGCGGCCAATCCCTGTGTGTTGCTGGGATCGATTTCCAGCGCTACCGACGACGAATGTTGCAGCGCTTGCAAGACTTTGTCATCGAAAGGATAAAAATCGGCACGGCCGACGTGGATGGTGCCGAAGACATAAGCGCTGTGGTTGGAACGCTGTATCTTGAACAGCGCGCCGCCCTGGCGGCCGTGGCCGGCTACTATGGCCGGGGCCGCCACTGCGTCCGCAGCGTTGGCCGGGGCGGCCGGCGCCAGCAAGCTTAGCGGCAACCAGCACAATGTCACTATAATCTGACGAAGCACACTTTCTCCTTGATAACGAATGCACCGAATGCACACTCCGGCACAATGGTAACGAATACTACAGCGCTCTGGCTGTTCGATCTGGACAATACCCTGCACAACGCCTCGCACGCAATTTTCCCGGCGATTCATGACAATATGAACGCCTTCATGGCGCGCACCCTGGGCAGCGGCGGCGTCGACGCCGACGCCGCCACCGTCAATGCCGCCAGGGAGGAGTATTGGCGGCGCTACGGCGCAACCTTGCTGGGCCTGGTTAAACATCATCAGGTGCGGCCTGAGGATTTTTTGCGTGAAGCGCATCGGTTTGACGATCTGCCAAGCATGATCCGGGCCGAACGCGGCCTGATCAATCTGCTCAAGCGCCTGCCGGGGCGCAAGATCCTGTTGACCAATGCACCGCTGCGTTATTCCGGCGACGTCATGCGCCACTTGCGCTTGCAGCGTCATTTCGGCAAGCATATTTCGATCGAGTCGATGCACGTCCATCGGCGATTGCGGCCAAAACCGTCGCGCCACCTGTTGCGCCAGCTGCTGGCGCGGGAACGTGTTGCAGCGCGCCGTTGCATCCTGGTGGAAGACACGATAGCCACACTGAAGGCGGCCAAATGGGTCGGCATGCGTACGGTATGGGTCACGCAATACCTGGCCGACCAGTCAAATGTGACAAAGCGCCCCAAATACGTCGATGTCAAAGTAAAATCGGTGCGGCAGCTGAGCAAGAATCTGCATCGCTTGTGTTGAAGCCGCTGCTGCGGCTTGAACAGGGAGCAAGCACAGTTTTTCTTTACCCCATCATTACTAAAATAAAAATCATGGCAACTACTAAACCCGGCGAGCGCAAACTCCAGATTCTTCAGACCCTGGCCGCTATGCTGGAACAGCCCAAGGGCGAAAAGATAACCACCGCCGCGCTGGCGGCCAGGATCGAGGTCTCGGAAGCGGCCCTGTATCGGCACTTCGCCAGCAAGGCGCAGATGTTCGAGGGCTTGATCGATTTCATCGAGAGCAGCGTTTTCGGCCTGGTCAACCAGATTACCGAACAGCAGGAAAAAGGCTTGCATCAGGCGCAGGCGATTGCACTCATGCTGCTCAATTTTGCCGAACGCAATCCGGGCATGACCCGGGTCATGATCGGCGATGCGCTGGTCAATGAAGACGAACGCCTGCAGCTACGCATGAATCAATTCGTCGACCGCATCGAGCTGGCGTTGAAACAGGCGCTGCGGATCGCCGCCTCGCAAGGGGAGTCGAATGAAGCGGAAGTAGCGCTACGCGCCAATATCCTGACCAGCTTTGTGCTGGGACGCTGGCAGCGTTTTGCCAAAAGCCGTTTCCAGCACAAGCCGGGCGATGACGCGGCGCAACAGATTGCATTGATGCTGCTGTAGTACCAGTCACATTAGTAGCAGCTATATTTTTACCAAAATGGAGCAGATTTAATGAAAAAAACATGGTTGGGGACTACCCTTTCCGCAGTAATGACGGTAGCGCTGCTTAGTGCCTACGGCAGCGCAAGCGCCCAGATCAAGGTCGGCGTGAGTGTCTCCGCCACCGGGCCTGCAGCCTCGCTTGGCATCCCGGAAAAAAATACTTTCGTCCTGTTGCCGAAGGAAATCGCCGGCCAGAAGGTGCAATACATCGTGCTCGACGACGCCACCGACAGTACCACCGCAGTCAAGAATGCACGCAAGCTGATCAGTGAAGAAAAGGTTGATTTGCTGATCGGTTCGACTGCTGTTCCCGGTTCGCTGGCGATGAGCGATGTCGCCGCAGAATCCGGCACGCCGATGATTTCGATGGCAGCTTCGGCCGCGCTGATCGAACCGGTAGACGCCAAGCGTCGCTGGATTTTCAAGACCCCGCAGAATGACTCGCACATGGCAACTGCGATCATCGCCCACATGGCGGACGCCGGCATCAAGAGCGTTGCCTTTATCGGTTTCTCGGATGCGTATGGCGAGGGCTGGTATCGCGAATTTTCCAAGCTGGCCGAGCTGCGCAAGATCAAGATTGTCGCCAACGAACGCTTCGCCCGCAACGATACCTCGGTCACCGGGCAGGTGCTGAAAATGGTCAGCGCCAATCCTGATGCGGTACTGATTGCCGGCGCTGGCACACCTGCCGCCTTGCCGCAAAAAACGCTGAACGAGCGCGGCTACAAAGGCAAGATTTATCAGACCCACGGCGTCGCCAACAATGACTTCCTGCGCGTCTGCGGCAAGGATTGCGACGGCACCTTCCTGCCGGCCGGCCCGTTGCTGGTGGCCGAGCAGCTGCCGGACAGCAATCCGGTCAAGAAATCGGCCATGGCTTACCGCGCCGCCTACGAGAAAGCCTATGGTGCCGGCAGTATTTCGACCTTTGGCGGCCACGCCTGGGACGCCGGCATGTTGCTAGGCGCCGCTGCACCGCAAGCGCTGAAAAAGGGGCAGCCGGGCAGCAAGGAATTCCGCGCTGCGCTGCGTGACGCTATCGAAGCCATCAAGAATCTGCCGGTATCGCACGGCATCGTGAACATGAGCCCGACCGATCACGTCGGCTTCGATCAGCGCTCGCGCGTGATGGTCGAAATCGTTAACGGCAAGTGGAAACTGATCGGCGCTGCGCAGTAACGCAGCAGAATAAAATCATGGATCTCTCAATAGCCGCCATCCTGGCTCAGGATGGCATCACCAGCGGTGCGGTATATGCACTGCTGGCGCTGGCGCTGGTGCTGGTATTTTCGGTAACCCGCGTCATCTTTATCCCACAGGGTGAATTCGTTGCTTTCGGCGCTCTGACGCTGGCGGCGATCCAGGCCGACAAATTTCCCTTGTCGGCGACCTTGCTGGTAGTGCTCGGCATTCTGAGTTTTATCCAGGAAGCGGCGACTGTGGTTTTCAGCCGTAACGCTAGCGGTGACACCCTGCGCGCCCGGCGACTCGGTTTGGCGCTGCTGAAGTTCGTGCTGTTGCCGCTGGCTATCTATGCGGTCACCCGTTGGTATGGCCATGCCGCCTTAGCGATGCCATTGCAGGTTTTATTGACCTTGCTGATCGTGGTGCCGATGGGGGCGATGATTTACCGGCTGGCGTTCCAGCCGCTGGCGGAAGCCAGCACGCTGGTCTTGCTGATCGTATCGGTGGCGGTGCACTACGCCCTGATCGGTATCGGCTTGCTGATGTTCGGCGCCGAAGGTTCGCGCACCACGCCGTTTTCCGACGCTCGCTTCGACATCGGCGGCCTGACTATTTCCGGCCAGAGCTGCGTGATCATTGTGGTCTCACTGCTGCTGATTGTTGCGCTCTACGTTTATTTCGAACGCACCTTGTCCGGCAAGGCTTTGCGCGCCACCGCCGTCAACCGGCTTGGGGCGCGCCTGGTCGGTATCGGCACCGCGCAAGCGGGGCGTTCGGCGTTCACGCTGGCCGCTGCATTGGGCGCCTTGTGCGGCATCCTGATCGCGCCGTTGACCACTGTGTATTACGACAGCGGTTTCCTGATCGGCTTGAAGGGTTTTGTCGGCGCTATTATCGGCGGCCTTGGCAGTTATCCGATTGCCGCCGCCGGCGCTTTACTGGTGGGTTTGCTGGAATCGTATTCCTCGTTCTGGGCCAGCGCGTTCAAGGAAGTGATCGTGTTTACCCTGATCATCCCGGTGCTGCTGTGGCGTTCGCTGAGCAGCAAGCAGATCGATGAGGGCGATCAGTGATGCCTAAATTCTCCTTTAGCAAGCTGCCATTGCTTGGCTTCGTCGCAGTGTTGGTTTTGCTGCCGATCCTGCCGACGCCGGAATTCTGGATCACCCTGGCCAATTACATCGGCCTGTACGCCATCGTTGCCTTGGGCCTGGTGCTGTTGACCGGCGTGGGCGGCCTGACTTCCTTCGGCCAGGCGGCGTTTGTCGGCCTCGGCGCTTACGCCACCGCTTATCTGAGCACTCAATTCGGCCTGTCGCCGTGGTTAGGCTTGCTAGCCGGCTTGTGCGTGACAACGCTGGCGGCGCTGTCGATCGGTGCGATTACGATGCGTTTGTCCGGCCACTATCTGCCGCTCGGCACCATCGCCTGGGCGCTGTCGCTGTATTTCCTGTTCGGCAATCTGGAATTCCTCGGCAAATACGATGGCTTGAACGGCATCCCAGCGGTCAACCTGTTTGGGGTTGAACTCGATAGCGGCCGCAAGATGTTTTACCTGATCTGGGCGATTTTGCTGGTGGCGCTGATCGGTTTGCAGAATCTGTTGAACTCGCGTTCCGGCCGCGCCATCCGCGCGCTCAACGGCGGCGCAGTGATGGCCGAGGCGATGGGCGTCAACACCACCTGGATCAAAGTGCTGATCTTCGTGCTGGCGGCGTTGCTGGCCAGCGTCTCCGGCTGGTTGTATGCGCATCTGCAACGTTCGGTCAGTCCGACGCCGTTCGGTCTCAACGCCGGTATCGAGTATCTGTTCATGGCGGTGGTGGGCGGCGCCGGTTATGTGTGGGGCGCGATTCTTGGATCGGCTTTGCTGACCTTGCTGAAGGACCAGTTGCAAACGCTGTTGCCGAAACTGCTGGGGGCAAATGGCAATTTCGAAACCATCGTCTTCGGCATTCTGATGCTACTGCTGTTGCAACGCGCACGCGATGGTTTGTGGCCTTATTTATCTCTTTTCTTGCGGCGATGGATACCGAACAAGCCAACTGCACTGGCGCCGCAATCTGCCGCGTCGTTAGCGCTTCGAGCCAGGCATGCGGATGCCGAAGTGGTGCTGGAGATCGAGCGCGCGCGCAAGGAATTCGGCGGCCTGGTGGCGGTCAACGACATGAGCTTCAGCGTCAGCGCCGGCCAGATCGTTGGTTTGATCGGCCCTAACGGCGCCGGCAAATCGACCATGTTCAATCTGGTTACCGGGGTCTTGCCGTTGACCAGCGGTTCGATCAAGTTCCGTGCGCAAAATGAGTTGCAGCAGATATCCGGTTTGCCGTCGCGCCAGATCGTTGCCCGCGGCATCGCCCGCACCTTCCAGCATGTGCGGCTGATGAGCAGCATGACAGTACTTGAAAACGTCGCCATCGGTGCGCATCTGCGCGCTCACCGCAACGACGTCAGCGGTATCGCGCGCGGCCTGTTGCGGCTTAACCGCGGCGAAGAGCAGACCTTGTTGTTTGAAGCAAAAAAACAATTGGAACGGGTCGGCCTTGGGCATCTGCTATATGAAGAAGCCGGCAGCCTGGCGCTGGGCCAGCAGCGGATTCTGGAAATCGCCCGCGCGCTGTGTTGCGATCCGACCTTGCTGTTGCTGGACGAACCGGCAGCAGGTTTGCGTTATCAGGAAAAGCTGGCGTTGGCTGATTTGCTGCGCAAGCTGAAGGCGGAGGGGATGAGCATTTTGCTGGTGGAGCACGATATGGATTTTGTCATGAACCTGACGGATCATTTGGTAGTGATGGAATTCGGCAGCAAGATCGCGCAAGGTTTGCCGGCCGAGATACAACAAGATCCTGCTGTGCTGGAAGCTTATCTGGGAGGCATCGATGACTAACTCTGTGTCCGCCCCGGTGCTTGCAGTCGATGATCTGCACGTTGCTTACGGCAAGGTCGAGGCCTTGCATGGCGCCAGTCTGCAAGTCGGCGCCGGCCAGATCGTGACCGTGATCGGTCCTAATGGCGCCGGCAAATCGACCATGCTGAATGCGATCGCCGGCGCCATGCCGAACAACGGCAGCATGCGCGGCAAGATCAGTCTGCTGGGTGAAAATATCGACAGCGTGGCGATCGAAACGCGGGTTGCGCGCGGCATGTGCCTGGTGCCGGAAAAGCGCGAGCTGTTTGCCAGCATGACGGTGCAAGACAATCTGCTGCTAGGCAGTTATCGCCGCTACAAAGCCGGCGACCACGCTTACGCCGACCAGATGGCGGTAGTGTACGACTTGTTCCCACGCTTGCAGGAGCGCCGCAAACAACAGGCCGGCAGCCTGTCCGGTGGCGAGCGGCAAATGCTGGCGCTGGGACGCGCCTTGATGGCGAAGCCGCAATTGCTGATGCTGGACGAGCCTAGTCTCGGTCTGGCGCCGCTGATCGTGAAAGAGATTTTCCACATCATCGTGCGCCTGAAGCAGACCGGCGTGGCGATCTTGCTGGTCGAGCAAAACGCCCGTGCGGCCTTGCAGGCTGCCGATTACGCCTATGTGCTCGAAACCGGTGACATGGTGTTGCAAGGGCCGGCGGAGCAACTGGCGCATGATCCGAAAGTGATAGCCACCTATCTCGGGCTGGCCAAGAAAACCGGTTGACGTTGCGCTCTCGGGAAAGCGGCCGGGCTTCTGCAGCGCTGCAACTTCTGTGATAAATTCTCTGCTCGCTCAAGAAATCGAGCGAAACGTTCTCAGGGCGGGGTGCGATTCCCCACCGGCGGTAATTGCGTGCAACGCGCATAGCCCGCGAGCGCTTGTTGCAGTGTCGGTGGCAAGATGAGCCGCAGCAAGGTCAGCAGACTCGGTGTGATCCCGGGGCCGACGGTATAGTCCGGATAAAGAGAGAACAGGTTGCGCGCTAGTTTCTAGGAATCGATAAGTGTCTTGCCGACGAGGCAGCGGCATCGCCGTTGCTATTGGTATTGCTGGCCAGCGCTCGTGGATTCCGTATAAATTCTCGCTTCCTTTCGATCCAACACGCCCTGTTTTATTTTTTTAAACAGGAGTCTTCAAATGCAACAGCAGCACACGCAACAACAACACACTCAAGCAGTCGATATCAAATCAAAAACTCCTGGCGCCGCAGCTGATGACCGCATCGCATTCATCCAGGCCGGCTGGCATCGCGAGATAGTGGATCAATGCCGGATCGCCTTCATTGCGGAAATAGCCAAGGCCGGCTACACCGAGCAACACATCGATTTCTTCGAAGTCGCCGGCGCTTTCGAAATCCCCTTGCACGCCAAACTGCTGGCCAACAGTAGCAAGTACGCCGCTGTCGTAGCCACCGGGCTAGTGGTGGACGGCGGCATCTATCGCCATGAATTCGTGGCGCAGGCGGTGATCAGCGGTTTGATGCAGGTGCAACTGGAAACCGCGGTGCCGGTGCTGTCGGCGGTATTGACGCCGCATCATTTCCACGGCGGCGAAGAACATCAGAAATATTTCTTTGAGCATTTCCTGGTGAAGGGCGCGGAAGCTGCGCGTGCTTGTGCTGACACTATCCAGAAATTGCGGGTTCTGAAAGCCGCGCAGCCGGCTGCACGCGCTTTGCATAGCGCTTATTGAATTGCCTCGACCAGGTGTTTTCGATTGGCCGGAGCCGGATACGGCTCTGGCCAGTACTCAACAATGCGGGTAATTTTGCTGTCGGCAATCGTGAAGAAGGTAACGGCTTTCGCCTGTTGCACGCCGTCGGTAATGCTGACTTCGGACACTGCCTCGGTCTGATTGCCAACGATGCGATGAATTGAGAATCGCCATGGTCCGTTTGCCGGATATTCGGCATTCATTGCGGCGAACCGATCCTTGCCTCGGATGCGCTCATTGCTCTGGGGCCAATCAAGCACGAATTCCTCTGCGAGTATCACGCCGACCGATGAGAAATCGTTGGTAGCCATCAGCCGCCAGAATTCTTGGACAACCGTGACCGCATGGTTCGATGCTGCGCTCATGCGACAGGCGAATGATCCTGTTTGCCGCACACCGGGCAGCCGGCATCACGGGCGACGCCGATGCGGGTCCATTCCATGCTGCGCGCATCCAGCATCAGCAGGAAACCGGACAAGGAGGTGCCGATGCCGGCGATCAGCTTGAGCGCTTCGGCCGCTTGCATGCTGCCGATGATGCCGACCAGCGGTGCGAACACACCCATGGTGGCGCAGGCAACTTCTTCGAATTCCCGATCCGGCGGGAACAGACAGGCATAACAAGGCGAACTGGCGTCGCGCGCATCGAATACGCTGATCTGGCCGTCGAACTGGATCGCCGCGCCGGAGACCAATGGCACTTGATGGGCGACGCAGGCGGCATTGATGGCTTGCCGTGTGGCGAAGTTGTCGCTGCAATCGATGACCACATCGGCGGCGCTGATCAGTTGATCGAGACGCGCCTGGTCGGCGCGTTCGGCCAATGCCGCCACCTGGATGTCGGGATTGATTTGCGTCATGGCGGTTTTGCCGGAACTGACCTTGGCCTGGCCGACGCGTTCGCTGGTGTGCAGGATTTGCCGTTGCAGATTAGTCAGGTCGACGTTGTCGTTATCCACCAGCGTGATGTGACCAACCCCGGCCGACGCCAGATACATGGCGACTGGCGAGCCGAGGCCGCCGGCGCCGATGATCAGCGCGTGCGCTGCCAGGAATTTTTCCTGGCCGGCGATGTCGATGTCATCCAGCAGGATGTGGCGTGAATAGCGGAGTAATTGCTGGTCGTTCATGGTGAGCTGCCAAATAGATAAACAATACTGCGGGTAGGGCGGACGCAAAAAAGGCCGCATCGCTGCGGCCTTAGTGTAGCGTGAAAAACGATTATTTTTTCTCGTTCTTCGGTTCGTTCTTCGGTCCATCTTTCTTGATGATGGCGCCATCTTCCGGAGCCGGCTTGTCATCTTTAGAGGTCTTGCCATCCTTCTCGGTTTCCGAGCGGATTTCCGGTTTTATCGCGGACACTTTTACCGGCAGACCCTTCAACTGGTTGAGCGCCTGCGCCAGCTGGAAATCGTCCTTGCTGCCGAATTCCAGTGGTTTGCTGCGTTTCTTTTCGATCGCCGCAATGCGCTGTGCTTCTTCCAGTTCGTCGACCTTGGCTGCAGCGACTTCAGGACCTTTGTCGGTATCGTTGCTCAGATGCTTGGTCAGGTCGGCTTCGCGCAGACGCAGGCCGTTCAAGCCGTCGCCGTCGGCATATTCATCCACCATCACATCTGGCACGATGCCTCTGGCCTGGATCGAGCGGCCGTTCGGCGTGTAGTAACGGGCCGTGGTCAGCTTGACTGCGGTGTTGCGTTCCGGCGGCAGAGCGATCACCGATTGCACCGAACCCTTGCCGAAGGTTTGCGTGCCCATGATGGTGGCGCGCTTATAGTCTTGCAAGGCGCCGGCCACGATTTCCGAGGCGGAGGCGGAACCGGTATTGACCAACACTACCATCGGCACTTTCTTCAGCGCTTCCGGCAGGCGTGCCAGTGGATCATTGCCCGGATTGGCATAGTATTCACGCTTGGCGTAGAACGAGGCCTTGGAGCTTGGCAACTGGCCGTTGGTGGTGACGACTACCGAATCCTTAGGCAGGAAAGCGGCGGAGACACCGATTGCGCCCGGCAAGACGCCGCCCGGATCGTTACGCAAATCCAGCACCAGACCCTTCAGATTCGGCTCTTGCGCATAGATGGCGGCAATTTTCTTGGCCATGTCGTCGACCGTCGGTTCCTGGAACTGGGTCACGCGCAACCAGGCGTAACCCGGTTCAATCACTTTCCCCTTGACGCTCTGGACGCGGATTTCCTGGCGCGTGATGCTGAAGATCAGCGGCTTGTCTTCATCCTTGCGCGAGATGGTCAGGGTGATCTTGGTATTGGGCTCGCCGCGCATGCGCTTGACTGCCTGCTCCAGGGTCAGGCCCTTGACCGGCGTGGCGTCGAGGCGGGTGATCAGGTCGCCGGCCTTGATGCCAGCGCGGTAGGCCGGTGAATCCTCGATTGGCGAAACCACCTTGATGTAGCCTTCTTCCATGCCGACTTCGATGCCGAGGCCGACAAATTTACCTTGGGTGCTCTCGCGCAACTCCTTGTAAGCCTTCTTGTCCAGATAGGCGGAATGCGGGTCGAGCGAGGCCACCATGCCGGAAATGGCTTCGGTCAGCAGTTTTTTATCGTCGGCCGGTTCGACATAATCGGACTTGATCAGGCCGAAAACATCGGCCAGTTGCCGCAATTCTTCCAGCGGCAATGGCGCTGCAGCGCTTTTCTGTGCAATCGCGTCGAACTGAATGGAGGCGCCTATTCCTGCAATGACGCCTAAACTGATCAGACCGATATTCTTGAGTTTACTGCCCATGTTTCACCTAGTAGTTACCCATCCGAGTGGGTCAAACGCACGGCCTTGATGCCGAATTTCAAAGTATAAACCCGATTGTTCATTGCCGCCGCTGTTGCCGGCGCTGGCAATCACGTCGCCGCTTTTCACGGCGTCTCCGGGACGCTTCAATAATGCCTGATTATTACCGTAAATCGTCATGTACTGGTTGCCGTGATCGACAATGATCAGATTGCCGAAGCCGCGCAGCCAGTCGGCAAAGACTACCCGGCCGGCGGCAACCGCCTTGACCTCGCTGCCTTCGGCGGTGCGGATAAACAAGCCTTTCCAGCTCGGACCGTCGCCGCGCTTGCTGCCAAAGCGGGCCATGACGTCGCCCCGCACCGGCAATCTGAGCTGGCCGCGCAGCGATTCGAACGACTTGCCATAGGCGTTATCCTTGCCGGCTTCAGGGGTCAGTTCGTTACTTGCCAATGGCGTCGGCGCCGGGGGCTGCGTTGTCGCTGGCTGCGGCGTTGCCACCACTGCTGGCGGCTGATCGTCGTCGATCGCATCCGGATTTGGCACCTTCGGCTTGCCCTGATTATCGGTGGCAGGCGGCTTTTTGGCCTGGGCCGCGCGCTGTTGCTCAAGCAAGCGCTGGCGTTCACGTTCACGCGCTGCCTGGGCTTGGGCCTTCGCTTGCGCCTGGGCCAACTGCTGCTGGCGCAGTTTTTCGCGGGCTGCGGCGTCGGCGATCTTTTGTTCTTCGATCAATTGCGCCAATTTGTCGACCAGGCCTGACAGGCGTTGATCGTCGCGCTGGATATTCCCGGCTTCCTTGCGCTGGCTGACCAGTTTGCTGGAAAGCTGGGTCAGCAGCGTAGCGCGCTTGGCTTTTTCCTTTTCCAGCAGATTCTTTTGATCTCGCTGTTCCTGGGCGATTTCATCCAGGTCGTCCTTGGCGTCCTGAGCTTCAGTCTGGTTGGCTTCCACCGCAGCCAGATTGGTGCGCAGCGATTCCAGCAGCCTGGCTTGCGCCTGCGATACATATCCCATGTATTGCAGATCGCGATTGATGCGATTCGGGTTGTCGCCCGACAACAGCAGCTTGATGCGGTCTTCATTGCCGGCCACGTATTGCTGGCGCAGCAAGTTGGCCAATTGGGTCTGCTGCAAAGCCACGGTTTTGCTTAATTGGTCGTGCTGTTTCGCCAGCTGGGCCAGTTTGGCTTCGGTTTGCTTTTGTTCTGCGCCGAGATCGCGCAAGGAGCGGGTGGCCTTGGAAACGGCGGCTTCGGAGTCGGCCAGGGCGTCGCTGGCGTTGTCTTTCTCGGTTTCGGTCTGGCTGATGTCGCGCTTGAGGTTATCCAGTTTTTGGCGCAAGTCGGCGCGCTGTGCCTCAGCCGCCTGTTTTTGCTTGCTGCGCTCGGTTATTTTGACGGCGGCATTGGCGCTTGAGGGCAGCGCCGATACCAGCGCTGTCGCCAGCAACAGCGCCAATGAGCACGCTATCAGCCCCTTGCGGCGGCCAATGGCGCGATTGGATTTGCGTCTACCCAGAAGCTTGTCCAGCGAGATATTTATTTCGCTTTCCCCTGGCTGGCGACGGCGTTCATCGCCGCTGCTATCGCCTCTTGGTCGCCGAGGTAATAACTCTTGATCGGCTTCAGATCGGCGTCCAGTTCGTAGACCAGCGGCTGGCCGTTGGGGATGTTGAGGCCGACGATATCCTGGTCGCTGATGCCGTCCAGCATTTTGATCAGGGCGCGCAAGCTGTTGCCGTGGGCCGAGATGATGATGCGCTTGCCGCTGCGGATAGCTGGGGCGATGTCATCGTTCCAGAATGGTAATACACGTGCTACCGTGTCTTTCAGGCATTCGGTCAGCGGGATTTCTTCGCGTTTCAAACCGGCATAGCGCGGATCGTTATAGGAGGTGCGCGGATCGTCTGCATCCAGCGGCATAGGCGGCGTATCGTAGCTGCGGCGCCAGACCATGACCTGCTCGTCTCCGTATTTGGCCGCGGTTTCCGCCTTGTTCAAACCTTGCAAAGCGCCGTAGTGGCGTTCGTTCAGACGCCAGGCATGCCTGACCGGCAGCCACATCAGGTCCATCTCGTCGAGTGTGCCCCACAGGGTGCGAATGGCGCGCTTGAGTACTGAAGTGTAGGCCAGGTCGAAAGTGAAACCGGCTTGTTTCAGCAACTGCCCGGCTTGTTTGGCTTCGGCCACGCCTTTTTCGGTGAGGTCGACATCGACCCAGCCGGTGAAGCGGTTAGCCAGGTTCCAGGTGGATTCGCCGTGGCGCATCAATACGATTTTGTACATGGTAAGTTTGCTGTTTGCTAAGAGTAAGAAATCTATTGCCCGCCATTGGAATTCAGCCAGGGGCTCCCCATTTACACGACTGTAGCGACAGTAAAGCGCAAACGCGGGGGGCGCAAAGGTTTTTTCAGGGGACCTGATACGAATTGAATGGCGCCTCGGCTTCTATTTTATAATGGCGGGATTAACTAATACCATTGGATCACTGTGAAATTCTTGATTGATAACATTTTTCTGTTCGTAGCAGCCGCAGCGGCAATTTTATCGGGCGGCGCGCTGTTGCTGCCTTTGTTGCAAAAGCGCGGTAACCGGGTCTCGACTTTACAGGCTACCCAGCTGATTAACCAAGGTAAAACACTGGTGCTGGATGTGCGTGACAGCGCCGCATTTGCCGCCGCTCACCTGATCGATTCCAAAAATATTCCCTTGAAGGACTTGCCGCAGCGCATGGCCGAACTGGACAAGTTTAAAGCAAAGAACGTGTTGGTGGTTTGCCAGACTGGCAACCTGTCGGCCAAAGCCGTTGCACAATTGGGCCAGGCCGGCTTTGCCCAGGCCTATAACCTGGAGGGCGGTATCGCCGCCTGGCAGACCCAGGGTTTGCCTACGGTCAAATAATACAGTCGGAAAATACAGTCGGAACCGATAGCGGTATCCGACCCAGCCAATGATAAGGAAGCAGGGAACAATCATGACTGCCCATGTAGTAATGTATAGCACTGCGGTGTGCCCGTATTGCATTCGCGCCGAGCAATTGCTGAAGGCAAAAGGCGTGGAAACAATCGAAAAGATCCGGATTGATCTCGATCCGGCACAGCGCGACACGATGATGCAGAAGACCGGACGCCGCACGGTGCCGCAAATTTATATTGGCAAAACCCATGTCGGCGGCTTTGACGACTTGCATGCGCTTGATCGCGATGGCAAGCTGGAGCCTTTGCTGCAAAGCGCCTGATTTTCGGCAAGCAATTTTTGGCAACTAATTTTCGTCAATTTGCCGATGATTGAGGTATCGTTGCAGATTGTACTGAGACTGTACTTAGACCCGGCCAGCTGGCAGCGCTGCTATCTGGCAAATTTAAATTAACTGAAAGAGTGTCATGGCTGAAGAGAATCAACAAGTTGAGCAACCACAACCGGTGTTCCAGATTCAACGCGTTTACCTGAAAGATTTGTCGCTTGAACAACCGAATTCGCCGGCCATTTTCCTCGAGCAGGATGCGCCGCAAATCGAAGTCGCGGTAGATGTCGGTGCCGAAGCGTTGGCCGAAGGCATTTTCGAGTCGACTGTCACGGTTACCGTCACCGCCAAGGTGAAAGACAAGGTGGCGTTCCTGGTTGAAGGCAAGCAAGCCGGTATTTTCGAGTTGCGCAACATCCCGACCGAACAACTGGATCCTTTGCTCGGCATCGGCTGCCCGAACATCGTTTACCCGTATCTGCGCGCCAATCTGGCAGACGCTATCACCCGCGCCGGTTTCCCGCCTATTCACCTGGCCGAAATCAACTTCGAAGTGTTTTATCAGCAACGTCTGCAAGCACTGGCCGAGCAAGCGCAAAAGGGCAGCGGCGACAGCATCGCGGTTGACGGCACCTCCGCGATCAATTAATTTCGCGCAGCAAGCAGGGCGGATAGCGTAGTTTTGTTGGCAGTTTTGTTTTTCCGGCGCCAGACAGGCGGCGGCAGGCATGGCCGGCGCTGTCCACCCTGGAAGTTTTACCGCAACTGGAGAGCAATAGATGAATTTTGCACGCGTAGCCGGTATCACCGTTTTGTTGCTGGCAAGCTTGCTTGGTGTCGCCGGTTCTGCCCATGCGCTTGACTTCAAGGCGGTCGGCGCGGCGCCGGTAGTGTTATACGATGCGCCATCCGAAAAAGGCCGGCGGGTGGCGGTTGCGCCGCGCGGCATGCCGGTCGAAGTGGTGCTGACTTACGGCGAGTGGACCAAGGTGCGCGACGCCAGCGGCGATTTGTCGTGGTTGCAGTCCAAGGCGCTGGTCGCCAAGCGTAATCTGGTGGTGAGTGTCGCCAATGCCAAGATCCGGGCTAATCCGGACGATGCGGCAGCGGTAGTGTTTTCTGCCGACAAGGGCGTGTTGCTGGAGTTGCTTGATCCGGTGGCCTCCGGTTGGGCCAAGGTGCGCCATCGCGACGGTCAGACTGGCTATGTGAAGGCAGCTGAGGTATGGGGCGATTGAGCGCTGCTTTTGCGTCGTATTTGCGTGATTCTTGCGTTGTTTCATCTATTTTTGTTTGACCTCTTGGATGCAAGTAAGTGTCCTCTGAACCCACCATCCCATCCATGAATATCACCGTACTGGGCGCCGGCGCCTGGGGCACCGCCCTGGCGATCGCATTGGCGCAGCGCCACAATGTACTGCTGTGGGGACGTAATCCGGACACCATGGCGGCGACTGCCGCGCAGCGCGAAAACTCCGCCTACCTGCCCGGTTTTGCCTTGCCCGATGGACTGACTCTCAGCGCCGATTTTTCTCAGGCGATAAGGCATGTGACTAGCGACGCGCTGGCGAGTCAGAGCGAGGCCTTGCTGATCGTTGCCTCTTCCGTCGCCGGCCTGCGCGAGCTGGCGCAGCAACTGCTGGCTTTCCCCATTCCCAATATCGTCTGGTTGTGCAAGGGCTTCGAAGAAAATACGCGCTTGCTGCCGCATCAGATTGTGCGTCAGGTGCTGGGCGATGCGATCCCGGCTGCGGCGCTGTCCGGCCCGTCTTTCGCGCAGGAAGTAGCGCGCGGCCTGCCGTGCGCCTTGTCGGTCGCTAGCGGCGATGCGGGATTGTGCGAGCAAGTGGTGGCCGCGGTTCACGGCGGCAATATCCGCGTCTATTCCACCGACGATCTGGTCGGTGTCGAAGTCGGCGGTGCGGTAAAGAATATCCTGGCAATTGCCACCGGCGTTGCCGACGGCCTCGGCCTCGGCTTGAATGCGCGCGCGGCCTTGATCACCCGCGGCCTGGCAGAAATTACACGGCTCGGCGTCGCCCTCGGCGGCCGTAGCGAAACCTTCATGGGCTTGTCCGGGGTCGGCGATCTGATCTTGACCTGTACCGGCGACCTGTCACGCAACCGCAGGGTAGGGCTAAGCCTGGCGCAAGGTAAACCATTGGCATCCATCGTGACCGAACTTGGCCATGTCGCCGAGGGAGTGCGCTGCGCGGCTGCGGTGCGCGCCTTGGCGCAGGAATGCGGAGTCGACATGCCGATCACTAATGCGGTGGCAGGCGTTTTATTCGATGGCGATTCGTTGCAGGCTGTGATGGAACTGCTGTTATCGCGCAACCCGCGCGAAGAGGCGGCTTAAGCCTGCACATTCCCGCAGTTCGCAGTTTATAGCCTCAGCCCCGCCGTTTATTTTTGCGGATTGGGCGCGACGATGCAATGTCGTTGCGCGTGTTTCAAGTATTATCATTGCTTTGTGGCAAGACTGTGACAAAATCTGGATAAATACAGTGAATAGAATTATGTCTCTCTCCAGGGTTATTTAACAATGATTGCGGCATATAATCGCCCTTTCCAAACATGTCAGTGGTTTTTTTGATAAGGAAAGAAATGCTTAACACAATGCCTGCTCCCGTCCGACGTCGTTCTTCGCTCATCGTGCAGCGCGGCTTTACGCTGATTGAAATCATGGTGGTGGTGGTGATCATGGGGATTCTGGCGGCATTAGTGGTGCCGAAGCTGATGGGGCGTACCGATGATGCGCGGATCCAGGCCGCACGGCAGGACATCGGTACCCTGATGCAAGCGCTCAAGCTGTACAAGCTGGACAACCAGCGTTATCCGACCACGGAGCAAGGTTTACAGGCGCTGGTCGCCAAACCTACCAGCGGTCCCGCCGCCAATGGCTGGAAAAGCGGCGGTTATATCGACAAGCTGCCTAAAGATCCCTGGGGCAATCCTTATCAATTCCTGTCACCCGGCCTCAAGGGGGAAGTGGATATATTCTCGTATGGTCCAGATGGTCAGGCGGGTGGCGAACACAACGATGCCGTCATCGGCTCGTGGGATCTGTAATGTTCATGATGGCGCATCGCAATCTGCGCCAGGCCAATCCCCTTGTACGCAATGGTTTTACCTTGCTGGAGTTGCTGGTAGTAGTGGTGATTGCGGGCATCACGCTAGGCGTGGTCTCGCTTAACGCCTTCCGTAGCGACCGTCAGGTATTGCAAAACGACGCGCAACGGATCGCCTTGCTGCTGCAATTGACGCGCGAAGAAGCCATCTTGCGCAATCGTCCCACCGCTTTCGAAGCCGACCCCAACAGCTACCGTTTCCTGGTGCGTGAAGAAAACGGCTGGCAGGCAATGACGCAGGACGACATGCTGCGCCAGCGCGATTTCAAGCGGACGCCCATGCAGTTATCCATGAATCCGCCGCCGACCGAAGCCTCAGCGCCGAATACACTGCGCATTACCTTCGGCCGCGAGCCGGTCGACAAGCCATTCGCGCTGACCCTGGCCAGCGGCGACAGCAGCGTCGTGATTCGGGCCGACGGCATCGGCCATTTTTCGGTCGAATAAATGCCTATCCTGCGCGCGCTTCCTCATCGTCCTTACTGTCGTCCTCATTTTCCTCATACTGCAGGTTTCACCCTGCTGGAAGTGCTGGTGGCATTGGTCATCGTCGGCACTGCGCTGGGCGCCAGCTTGCGTGCGGTTGGCAGCCTGACGCAAAACAGCAGCGGCTTGCGCGCCGCCATGATGGCCACCTGGTCAGCGGAAAACCGCCTGACGCAGATCCGTCTTGGGCATGAATGGCCGACCATCGGCAGCCGTTCCTTCGCCTGCCCGCAAGGCGACCTGCCGCTGCAATGCGAAGAAAAAGTCTCTGGCACGCCGAACCCGTATTTCCGACGGGTGGAGGTAGCGGTGTTCGCCAGCGCCAATTCGGAACGACGCATCGTCAATTTGTCGCAGGTGGTGCCGAATGCACGTTAAGCGCAGGTCGAAAAATGCTTGGTCCGGCTTTACGCTGGTAGAAATGATTATCGCAATCACCATACTTGCGATGGTGGCGATACTTGGCTGGCGCGGGCTGGACGGGATTGTGCGCTCGCGGGTGGCGCTGACCAACGAAATGGAACAAACGCGCGGCATGCAACTGACGTTTGCGCAACTGCAAAGCGATTGCGCGCAAATCGCTCCGGTCAGCCTGATGTCTGCGCGCCCTACCTTGCTGGCGGCGCCGGGACGCCTGCTGATGGTGCGGCTGGTGTTTGCGGATCAGCAGCCGACCCGCATCCAGATCGTCGATTACCGCTTGCGCGATGGCCGCTTGACACGCCAGGAATCGGCGCCGACCCGCGATCTGAATCAGCTCGACAGCATGTGGCAGAGCGCTCTCAACGATGGTGGCGACAACGCAGCAAATAATCAAGCTGTGAATCAAGCGGTGTTATTGCAATCCGATATCGCCAGCATGCAGATGCAATTGTGGGGCAGCGATGGCCAGGGCTGGCGTCCGTCCGCTGCCGCCAATGCCGGCAGCCAGGATACTGTTAACGTCAACGCCAATCATTGGACCGGTTTGCAAGTCGCGCTACAGCCGCGTGGCCACGACAGCGTCATGGCCAAGACTTTCCTGCTGGGGGCGTCATGAGCATGCCGCCAAGGACTCGGGCCAAACAACGCGGCGTCGCGGTGGTGACGGCCTTGTTGCTGACCACCCTGGCGGTGACCATCGTCGCCAGTTTGTTTTGGCAGCAGCAAGTGCAGGTACGCTCGATTGAAAACCAGCGCCTGCAATTGCAGAAAGACTGGATCATGCGCGGCGCACTGGATTGGGCCAGCATGATTTTGCGGGCTAGCGGTCGGCAGTTTAATTACGATCATCTGGGGCAACCGTGGGCCGCGCCCCTGGCCGACACCCGCCTGGATCAATATGTCGAAGACGGACAGCCGGCCGGCGACGCTGGCGACGCCATTCTGTCCGGCAGCATTGTCGATGCCCAGTCGCGCTACAACCTGAATAATCTCAGCCTGAATGGCAAACCGGTTCCGGATGAGGTGGCGGTGTTCAAGCGCCTGCTGGGTTTTTTGCGCCTGCCAACCAGCCTGGCTAATCCGACCGCGCAAGCTATCGCCAACAGCCAACCTGTCACTACGCCCGCAGGCCAACAGAGCGCTGCCAAGTCAGACAGCGGTACGCTGCCCATGTTGCAGGTAAGCGATCTGTTGTCGGTACCCGGTTATACGCCGGCAATAGTGCGGCAATTGCAAGACTTCGTGGTGGTGTTGCCTGTGGCCGGTGCAGCAACGCCGATCAATGCGAATACAGCGCCGGCGGAGGTGCTAGCCGCCCGTTTCGCCGATTTATCGCTGTCGGAAGCAAATACCTTGGTGGCTAGCAGGCGGACTGCGCCATTTCGCGAAAAGCCATTTTTGTTTACGCAAATGACACAACTTTTTGGAAAATCATTTTCGCAGGCGGCCAATGTAGAAGTTTCCAGTAACTTTTTTTTGGTGTACGGCAAGATTCGCATGGGGCGCGCCGCGCTCAATACCGTATCCTTGCTACAGCGCCCCGCCGGTAACCGCAACGGCAGCAATATAGTGTGGATCAGAGAACAATAAATGGAAGATTCGTTTTGAGTACCTTATATATCCGCTTGCCCGCCAGGGCCACGCTCGATAGCGCGGCGGCGGTGGCCATGCCCGATTGCTTTTTCGCGCTGGTGGCCGATAGCGGCCGCATCGAACGCCAGGGTGCTGAACAATTGTCCGGCCTGGCCGAAATTATCGCAGCTGCCACGCGCGTGGTGCTGATACTGGCCGCTGCCGACGTCAACCTGCTGCAGTTGCAGGTGCCGCCCTTATCCGACGCCAAATTGAAAATGGCGTTGCCGAATCTGGTGGAAGAGCAATTACTGGTCGATCCGTTCGACTGTGTAATCGTTGCCGGCCGCAAGCGCAGTGGTGCGGCAGCGCAGGTTGCAGATAAGGTTGCAGATAAGCTACGCCTGATCGCCGTGGTGCAAAGAGACTGGCTGGAGTTGCTGGTCAAAACCTTGCTGGCGCTGGGCGCCCACCATCTGCAAGCCTGGCCGGCCCAGCTTTGCCTGCCTCTGCAAGATCCTGACACGGCGGTCGCCGCCATTACCGATCACGGCGGCGATATCGATGTCGCATTACGCATGTCCGCAGAGCAGGGCATAGGCTGGTCCTTGTCGCCGGCCTCGGGACAGTCGGTGGCACAGGAAGTATTGGACGCCATGACGGCCATTTTGCCGCAGCAGCCGATTACTTTGTATGTGCCGCAATCCAGCCTGGCGCTGTATCAGGAACTGGGGCAGGGGCAAATCACGGTGCTGGCCGATGACTGGTCGCGCTGGATCAGCGGCACGCAGGACTTGGCGCGCAGCGGTGTGGATTTGATGAGCGGCCTGACTGCCAGCGCGGCAGGCACCGAGTTCAGCTGGCGCCGCTGGCGCTGGCCGCTGGGATTGGCGGCGGCCTTGTTGCTGGTAAATGTCCTTAGCTTGAATTACGACTGGCTGCGCATGCGGCGCGAGGCTGCCAGCCTGCGTAGCGGCATGATGCAAAACTATCGCGCGGCCTTTCCGAAAGAAACCGTGATTGTCGATCCGATCGCGCAGGCCAAGCAAAAAATCGCCGCTGCGCAACGCGAGGGCGGCCAGCTTGCGGCTGACGATTTTCTGACGCTGGCAGCCGTGTTCGGCGCAGTCTGGGCCGGATCGCCGCAAAGTGCAGACAGCACGGCCATCAGCAGCCTGGAATATCGCGACCACCATTTGCTGGTGCGTTTGAAAAATGCGGCAGATGCAGATGCCGCAGAAGCGCAAATCAAGAGCGCTCTGGAGAGCAGTCAATTAACGCTGAGCAAGCCGGCTACCGGCGTATGGCAGATCGGGAGCCGCAAGTAATGTCTACACGTAATCCGCTACAGCAAACCTGGGGAAAAATCAGTGCTTCTGCCAGCCACTACTGGGCGCAGAGGAATCAGCGCGAACGCCGCTTGCTGACGGCTGCTGCGGTGCTGATCGTAGTCGCGGTGATTTATCTGCTATTGCTGGATCCGGCGCTGAGCGGGCGCGCTCGCCTGCAAAAAGATTTGCCGGCGCTGCGTCAGCACGCCGCCGAATTGCAAGCGTTGACAGCCAAGGCAGCGTCGCTGTCGAACCAGTCAGCTGAACGGCCCGTCTCGCCGCTCAGCAAAGAGGCAGTTGAGAGCGCATTGAAAAGCAAGGGCTTGAATCCGCAAAGCGTGGTGCTCAGCGGCGATATGGCCAAGGTGCAGTTATCAGCGGTGGCGTTTCCCGGCTTGCTGGACTGGCTCGACGATGCGCAAAAAAACGCCCATTGGCAGGTGGTGGACGCCAACATCGGTGCAGCGGCCGGAGCGAATGCGCAGCCGGGCATCGTCAACGCCACGGTCACCTTGTGGCAGCAAAAGCATGAGTAATGGCCGTGTGTGTGGAGTACTGTCATTCCCGCTGTTATCCCCATCGCAGGAAGTTTGATGCGGGGGCCGGGCAGAGTATTGATGTGGACCGCAGCGGCGATCGTGAGCGCGTTGATCACGGTGTCGGCTTTTTTGCCGGCGGCGTGGCTGGCGCCGCTGCTGGAAAGCCGCACCGGCGGCCGGCTCACGCTGGGCGATGCCCAGGGTTCCTTGTGGCACGGTTCGGCCTTTATCGGCGCTGCGCCGAGCGGCAAGGATGCGGTTACGGCCTTATTGCCGGGACGTTTTGTGTGGCACCTGTCGCCGCTGGTTTTGCTGGGGCGGGTCCAGGCGACATTGGAGAATGCGCAAGTGCTGTCGAGCGTGGTCAGCATTCGGGGTAGCTGGAGCGCTTGGAGCATCAGCCCGGCCAGCCTGGCTTTGCCGGCCGAACGTTTGGCGGCGCTGGGCGCGCCCTTGAACACTTTGCAGCCGTCGGGCAAGATGCTGCTGGGCTGGCAGCAGCTGAGGCTGGTGCTGGCGGGTAATGGCTCCGGCTCCGGCAGCATCGATGTCAACGGCGTGATGACACTGGACATGCTGGCGATGGCGTCGCGCTTGTCGCCGGTCAAGCCGCTTGGCAGCTATCGCTTGCGGTTCGATTGGCAAGGGCGGCAGGCGGGCCTGACGCTGATGACATTGAGCGGGGCGCTGTTGTTGAACGGCAGTGGCAAATTGCAAGACGGCCATTTACAGTTTTCGGGTAGCGCGGAAGCGGCGGCAGGACAAGAGGAAAAGTTGGCGACTTTGCTGAGCTTGCTAGGTCAGCGGCGCCAGATGAATGGCAGAAACGTTATCGGACTAGAGTTCAAATCATGAAAGATAAAATGTATTTCGCACTACTTTCAAACACAAGCAACTGGCGCAGCGCGGCTGCCATCGTCCTGCTGACCTGCGCTACCGCCGTTGCGGCCCAGCAGCCGGTGCTTGGAGCAGGCGGCAATGCAAGCGGCGGCAATGCCAACGGCGGCGCGAACGGCCAGGCCGTGATGAATTTTGTCGGCGCCGACATCGAATCGGTGATCAAGGCCGTCGGCCAGTACACCAATACCACTTTCATCGTTGATCCGCGCGTCAAGGGCAGCATCAACCTGGTATCGGAAAAGCCGCTGAGCAAAAACCAGGCTTTCGATTTGCTGGCGTCGACCCTGCGCTTGCAAGGTTATGCAGTGGTGCGCGGCGACGGTTTTGTCAAGGTGGTGCCGGAAGCTGACGCCAAGTTGCAGGTGGCGCCGACCCGGCCAGCCAATGTCAGGGGCGATCAGATTGCCACCCAGATTTTTTCGCTGAACTATGAATCGGCAACCAATATCCTGCCGGTATTGCGGCCGCTGATTTCACCCAACAACACCATCAACGCCAACCCGGGCAATAACACGCTGGTGGTGACCGATTACGCAGAAAACCTGCAGCGTCTGGGGAAAATGATCGCCGCCCTCGATGTGCCGGCAGTCAATGATCTGGATGTGATCCCGGTACGTTATGCGGTGGCCAGCGATATTGCGGTGATGGCGAGCAAGCTGCTCGATTCCGGTTCCGCTGCGCCTGGCGCCGGCGACAGTTCCCGCACCATGATCATGGCCGATTCCAGAACCAATTCAGTGATCGTCCGCGCGCCGTCTGCGGGCCGCGCAAACCTGGCCAAATCGCTGATCGCCAAGCTCGATCAGCCGACCGCCAACGCCGGCAATGTGCATGTGGTTTATCTGAAAAACGCCGATGCCGGAAAGCTGGCTAAAACCTTGCGCGCGATTGTGTCGCAAGATCCTTCGGCCTCAACCTCCAGCTCATCGAGCAAGAGTTCCAGCGGCGGTTCCGGCAGTATGTTGCAAGGCGCCAGTACCGGCGGAGCGCTGAATTCCAGCAATTCGACGTCGCCATCGTCGCCGTCGCCATCGTCGTCTTCCGATACATCGTCGCAATCTTCCGGCGGCAGCAGCGCTGCCGGCTTTATCCAGGCAGACGAATCCACCAATACCCTGATTATTACCGCCAGTGAACCGGTTTATCGCAATATCCGCGGCGTGATCGACCAGCTCGATACCCGTCGCGCCCAGGTTTATGTGGAGGCCTTGATTGTCGAAGTAACGGATAGTGCGGCCAGTGAGATCGGTGTGCAGTGGCTGGCGCTGAGTGGAGATAAGAACAGCAATTATCGGGTCGGCGGCGGTACCGGATTTACTGGCACCAATACGGGTCTCGGTACTACCAATCTGTTCAACGCGGCAATTGGCCAGGCTGTCAATACCGGAACCACCTCTACAGTACCGACGGTCGGCAGCGGCTTGCAGCTTGGCATATTCCGCCAGATTGCCGGCAAGATCGGTTTGGGTGCTTTAGCCAGCGCCTTGAATTCCACCACCGGCAGCAACGTGCTGTCGATGCCGAATTTGCTGACGCTGGATAATGAGGAGGCCAAGATCATCGTTGGTCAAAACGTGCCTTTTGTCACGGGTTCCACTTTGACCACCGGTGCCGGCACCAGCAGCCCGTTCACCACCATCGATCGCAAGGACGTTGGTACCGCATTGAAGATAAAGCCGCATATTTCAGAAGGCGGTACGGTGCGCCTGGAAATTTCGCAAGAAGTCTCGGCGGTGATTTCGAACACGGCAAATGCTGCCAACGGACCGACCACGACCAAGCGCTCCCTGGATACCAATGTCTTGATTGACGACGGCGAGATCATTGCGCTGGGCGGCCTGATTGGCGATAACAACCAGAACGGCGTGCAAAAAGTACCGCTGCTGGGCGATTTGCCATTCATCGGCAATTTCTTCAAGTACCAGTCCGGCTCCCGCGAGAAAACCAATCTGATGATATTTTTGCGCCCGGTTATTGTGCGCGACAAAGACACCAGCAATCTGTTAGCCGTAGATCGTTACGACTACATGCGCAAACAACAGATCAAGGTGCAGCCAGACAAGAGCATCCTGACCGATTTCGGTTCATCGGTGACCTCCAGGCTGGAAGACGGCGGCCCGTTCATCGATCTGCGCAAGCAACAGGACGTGTCAGACCGGCCCGACGGCCAGCATCAGCCTGCGCAGGAACAGCCGCAGCTGCTGATGCCGAAACCCGCGCCTGCACCTGGCTTCTTGAATGACAGAACGCCATGAGCGATCCCAGGATGACGGATATGCGTCTGCTGCCCTACGCTTTTGCCCGCGATTTCTCCTTGCTGGCACTGCGTACGGAAGACGCTAACGGCGCTGACAACGCGGTGGAGTTATGGATTTCCGACGCCACCCAGCCAAGCGCCATCGCCGAAGCCAGCCGCCGCTTTGGCCGTGTCAAATTCCGTAAGCTGTCGCGTGACGAGCTAGACGAGGCGATCGCCAAGGCCTATGCCGGCGCCGGCGGCGATGCTGCGCAAGTGGTGGATGAATTTGAATCCGATCTCGATCTCGCCAAACTGATGCAAGACATGCCGGCGATCGAGGATTTGCTGGAATCGTCCGACGATGCGCCGGTGATCCGCATGATCAATGTCTTGCTGACCCAGGCTTTACGGGAAGGCGCATCGGATATCCATATCGAACCGTTCGAGCAGATTTCGGTAGTGCGTTTCCGCATCGACGGCAGTTTGCGCGACGTGGTGCGGCCCAAGAAAGCCGTCCATGCTTCGCTGATTTCCCGGATCAAGATCATGGCGCAACTGGATATCGCCGAAAAGCGCTTACCGCAGGATGGCCGTATCACGCTGCGTGTCGGCGGCAAGCCGGTGGACGTACGGGTCTCGACCTTGCCGACCGGGCATGGCGAACGGGCGGTGCTGCGTTTGCTGGACAAGGAAGCCGGCCGGCTCGATTTGCAGCATCTCGGCATGAGCCCGGCAGTGCTGCCGCAGTTCGATCGCCTGATTGCTCAACCGCACGGCATCGTGCTGGTCACCGGACCGACCGGCTCCGGCAAGACCACCACCCTGTACGCCGCCTTGTCGCGCCTGAATACCAGCAGCACCAACATCCTGACAGTGGAAGACCCGATCGAGTACGAACTGGCAGGCGTCGGCCAGACCCAGGTCAACGCGCGTATCGAGATGACCTTCGCCAAGGCCTTGCGGGCGATTTTGCGGCAGGATCCGGACGTCATCATGATTGGCGAAATCCGCGATCTGGAAACCGCGCAGATTGCGGTGCAGGCCTCGCTCACCGGCCATCTGGTGCTGGCGACCTTGCATACCAACGACTCTGCCGCAGCGGTGACCCGTTTGCTGGATATGGGGATCGAACCATTCCTGTTGTCGTCTTCTTTGCTGGGGGTGGTGGCGCAGCGTCTGGTAAGAAAATTATGCACCCATTGCCGCCGTCACGACGGCCAGTTATGGCACGCGGTCGGTTGCGAACAATGCGGCCATACCGGTTATCACGGCCGGGTCGGCGTCTACGAGTTGCTGCTGACTACCGACGAGATTACGGCGCAGATTCACAACCGGGCGTCGGAAGCCGAGATACAACAAGTGGCGCAGCGCAACGGCATGCAAACCATGCGTCAGGATGGCGAACGCTGGCTTACCGAGGGCGTCACGACTCAGGCCGAGCTGATGCGTGTCACTAAAGAGTAAAGAGAAATAAGCGAGGAGTAGAGTGCCAGCATTTCGTTACGAAGCGGTAGATGCCGCCGGCAGCACCACCAAGGGCGTGGTGAATGCGGATAGCGCCAAGATGGCGCGGGCCGATCTGCGCGCCCAAGGTTTACTGCCGTTGACGGTGGAGGCGATTGCGCAGCAGGTGGATGCTGCCGGCAATCTGAAGCGGCGCGGTTTTGGAGAGCATCTGTCGACGGTAGAGATCGCTCTGTTTACGCGCCAGCTGGCCAGTCTGCTAGAGGCCAGCCTGCCGCTGGAACAGGCCTTGACGGCGTTGCTGGAACAGTCCGAGCGTAGTTACCAGCGCGATCTGATCGCATCGATCCGCTCCGACGTCATGGGCGGCGCCGCCTTATCTACCGCACTAGCCGGGCACCCACGCGATTTCGCTGAAATCTACCGGGCCTTGGTGGCCTCGGGCGAACAGATCGGCCAGTTGTCACGCGTGTTGTCGCGCCTGGCCGATTACATCGAACGCCGCAATGCACTGGTGCAGAAGGTCAAGCTGGCGTTCACTTACCCGGCGATCGTGACCGTGGTGGCTTTTGTGATCGTGATTTTCCTGCTGACCTACGTGGTGCCGCAGATCGTTTCGGTGTTCGCCAACACCAAACAGAAATTGCCGATGCTGACGGTAATGATGCTGGCGACTTCTGATTTTGTCCGTAACTACGGCTGGATCGTCTTGATCGTGGTAATCGCACTGTTCTACGGCTGGCGCACGGCGCTGAAAAATCCTGCCACCAAGATGCGCTGGCATACCTGGCTGCTGAGCGCGCCGCTGTACGGGAAATTCGAACGCAGCTTGAATACCGCCCGTTTCGCCAGTACGCTGGCGATTACCACCGGTTCCGGCGTACCGATTTTGAAAGCGCTGCAAACCAGCCGCGATACGCTCTCCAACGTCGCCATGCGGCAGCAGGTCGACACTGCCGCCACCAGCGTGCGCGAGGGGGTCGGCCTAGCGCGCGCGCTGGCGGCGCACAAGCATTTTCCGCCGATGCTGATTCACATGATACGGGCCGGCGAAGTGACCGGCGAACTGCCGGCCATGCTGGAGCGCGCCGCCAGTGCCCAGGAGCAGGATCTGGAGCGGCGCGCCATGACTATCGCCGGCTTGCTGGAGCCAGCCCTGATTCTGGCGATGGGGGTGGTGGTATTGCTGATTGTGTTGGCGGTACTGATGCCGATTATTGAAATCAACCAGTTGGTGCGCTAGGACAAAGTCAGGGAAAAACGTGAATCTACAATTAACTAAAAAACTGGGCCGCCAAAGCAAACGACTGCCAGAGTTTCTCAGCCTGCTGCTATTCATGCTGCTGTGCGCTTGCACCGCTTACTGGGTCATGCAACTGATCAAACCGCCGTTGCGTGCGGTGACTGCGCCGCCGACAGAGGAACAGGCGCAGATCGATGTCTCTCTGGCCGCAGGGCTGTTCGGCGGCCGCGGCACGGTGACGGTTGCCAGTAACTACCAGTTATTGGGTGTGGTGGCGGCGAAAACAGAGGGCGAGAGCGTGGCGATCCTGAGTGCCGATGGTAAGCCGGCGCAGGCGGTGCGGCAAGGTAAGGAATTGCTGCCCGGGACCAGCGTCAAGGAAGTGCATGCCACTTATGTCTTGTTGTCGGAAGGCGGTGTTTTGAAGCGGGTGATGCTGCCGGAAGATGCGCGTTCCAAATCGGGATTGGGCGGAGCCGCCCCGCCGATAGCGATGCCGTCGCAGATGGCGCCGGCTCCTCTCAATCAGGATTTGCCGCCCGAACAGCCGCCGGTGCAAATACAAGAGAAATGAGGGAACAGGTGAATTGCCGGATCGAGATCCTATGCATGCAATAGGATCTCGATCCGGTTTGTCTTACAGCACGTAACGCGATAAATCTTCGTTGACTTCCAAAGCTCCCAGCCGCTGATCGACATAAGCAGCATCGATCACCATGGTTTTCTCGCCGGAGTTAGTCGCCGAAAACGAAATTTCTTCCAGCAGTTTTTCCATTACGGTATACAGCCGGCGGGCGCCGATGTTTTCGGTTTTTTCATTGACTGAAAAGGCGATTTCCGCGAGTCGCAGCACGCCTTCTTTGGCAAACTCCAGCGTTACTCCCTCGGTTGCCAGCAGCGCCTCATATTGCTTGGTCAGGCAGGCGTCGGTGCCAGTCATGATTCTTTCGAAATCGCTGATCGACAACGAATCGAGCTCGACCCGGATCGGGAAGCGGCCTTGCAGCTCCGGGATCAGATCCGACGGTTTGGCCAGATGGAAAGCGCCGGAGGCGATAAACAGGATGTGATCGGTCTTGATCATGCCGTATTTGGTGTTGACGGTGGTGCCTTCCACCAGCGGCAGCAAATCGCGTTGCACTCCGGCGCGCGAGACATCGGCGCCGCCGTTTTGCGAACGGGTGGCGATCTTGTCGATCTCATCCAGAAACACGATGCCGTTTTGCTCAACGTTATTGATGGCTTTTTGCTTCAGCTCATCTTCGTTAACCAGTTTGGCGGCTTCTTCCTCGATCAGGATTTTCATCGCATCCTTGATCTTGAGCTTGCGGTTTTTCTTGCGATTGCCGCCGACTCCGGAAAACATGGATTTGATCTGCTCGGTCATTTCTTCCATGCCGGGCGGAGCCATGATTTCCATTTGCGAAGTCGCTTCCGATAGCTCGATCTCGATTTCCTTATCGTCGAGCGTGCCTTCGCGCAGCCGCTTGCGGAAAGTCTGACGGGTGTTGCTGCCTTTGTCACCGCCGCTTTCGCCATCGCCTGGGCTTGGTTCAGGATGAAAGCCGAAATCGCGCGCCGGCGGCACCAGGATATCGATCACCCGGTCTTCGGCGGCATCCTCGGCACGGGTGCGCACTTTGCGCATTTCCGCTTCACGGGTTTGCTTGATGCCGATGTCGATCAGGTCACGGATGATGGTGTCGACGTCGCGCCCGACGTAACCGACCTCGGTGAACTTGGTGGCTTCGATCTTGATGAAGGGAGCATCGGCCAGCTTGGCCAGGCGCCGTGCAATTTCAGTCTTGCCGACGCCGGTAGGCCCGATCATCAAAATGTTCTTGGGCGTGATTTCATGGCGCAGCGGCTCGGCGACCTGCTGCCGGCGCCAGCGGTTACGCAAGGCAATCGCCACCGCACGCTTGGCGCGATCCTGGCCGACTACATGTTTATCCAGTTCTGAAACAATTTCTTGGGGAGTCATGTTCATGATGTTAGGTCTTAATCGAGAGTTTCGATGATGTGCGATTGATTGGTGTAAATGCAGAGTTCACCTGCAATCACCAGCGATTTCTTGACGATGTCGGCCGGCGACAATTCAGTGTTTTCCTGCAGCGCTTTGGCTGCCGATTGGGCGAAAGTGCCGCCCGAGCCGATTGCGCCAATGCCGTCGGTAGGCTCCAGCACATCGCCGTTGCCGGTGATCACCAGGGTGGTTTCGCGGTCGGCGGTCAACAGCATGGCTTCCAGCCGGCGCAACATGCGATCGGTGCGCCATTCCTTGGCGAGATCGACCGAGGCGCGCATCAGATTGCCCTGATGCTTTTCCAGTTTTGCTTCGAACAGATCGAGCAGGGTGAAGGCATCGGCAGTACCGCCGGCAAAACCGACCAGCACCTTGCCTTGGTATAACTTGCGGACTTTGCGGGCGGTGCCCTTCATGACGACGTTGCCGAGTGTTACCTGGCCATCTCCGCCGAGCGCAACGCTGTTGCCGCGTCGCACTGAAAGAATGGTGGTGCCGTGAAATTGTTCCATTTTGCTAGCCTCAGAAAAGGCGGCCCCGGGGCCGCTCATGCAGGACGCAGAGCGCCGGAGCTGCATGATGTGATTCGCTATCGAATGATAAATCGATACTGTTCCGAAAAAATGGGGACGGCCGGCTTGATTACAAGCGCTGAATTACACGGATTTAGCGTTGTTCTTTTGCTACTGCAGAGATTTGGTTTTGCTAAAAAACTAATTCTTGCGTGGCACTACACGCACGATTTCCTGTATGCCTACCACCTTGAACAGGGCCGTCACCAGATGGTTGACGTTGTGAAACTCAATCGCGTTGCCGCTGCCGGCAAGCAATGCCAAGCCATTCAGCAGTTCGCCGGCGGCGCTGAAATCGACCCTGACCAAACGCGAGCAATCCATGATCGCGGGGCTGTGGGCAATCGCGTGGGTTTGGATTTTGGTCAGCAACTCTTCGGTTCGCCCTTCAATCAGGATCGGCATCAGCAAACTGCTGCTGCCGCTGAGATTCACGTTTTGCGTATTGTCCTCAGCCGCAGTGATGATCTTGGCGTGCGGCGCTACAAACGGTGGTGGCGAGACTTCGAAAGTGATCGAGTAATCTATGCTGGCGTCTTCGTAGGCCTGCTCGAGATTGAGCAGATGCAATATTTCCAGCAGCAGCAGCCACGGCGCAGCGGTTTCGTCGCGTCGCCCGACCTGCAGGATCTGGCGAATCTTGTCGGCCAGTTCGTCGGCGCCGACCAGTGTCAGGTCCAGCCCGGATTTTTGCAGTTTTTTCAACATGCGCAGCAACAGGCCGCAACCGATCGGGTCGACCGCGCTGACCCGGGTAAACTCCAGGCGCACCGCCGGATGGGTGGCACTCAGTTTTTGTGCGCGTTCCAGCTGTTTGCCGATGTTGGCGTCGAGCTTGCCGGAGAAAGCCACTGCCGGCGAAGTGCCTGTTTTTTCCTGGGTTTTTGCCTGCGGATCGAGTGTCATGATATCGATCCAGGTCGGCGGCGAAGTTTCAAATTTGTTGGCAAAGTCGACCGATAGATTGTCGAATTCCTGTTGCTTGCCGGTGATCTGATACAGGTCCAGCAGCATCCACCAAACGATGTGGGTGGATGAACCGAGATTGTTTTCGGCAATTGCATTTAGCAGCAGCACTTCGGCAATGTCACTCTGATCGCTGGCAAACAATACTGCCGCCTCTTCAATTACTTCCGGCGTGTCGGATACCGACACTTCGATGCTGCCGCTGCGCGATTGATCGTCCAGATATTCTGTGGTCCTGCTCATTACCGGCAGCGTCAGCTGGGTGGTGAGCGGGCCCTGGGTGGTGGTCGGCGTGCTGTCGATGTCGGCCGACGCTTTGGAGGAGGGCGGCAGATGGACGAATTCGGACGACATCTCCGATTCGATCGCATCGATCTTCATGGTTGTGGTGCTGCGTGCCGCACCATCGCGCTGCGTGGTCGAGTTGGCGTGTCGCTCAGGACTTTCACCAAACAGAACCGGCGCTTGATTGTCTGCTGCGGCTGCTTCCTTGTCATCCGCCGGTGGTGTGCCGTTTGGACGATTATTTTTGCCGAAGAGCGAGAAAATCCCCACGTGTTAATCCTGAAAGTAAGTTGCTGTTAAAGCTGTACGAGTAGCTGCGATTTGTATTGAAAGCCGAGGTCTCGGATGGGCTAGCCGTGATCCAATTCCGATTCTGCGAATTACGCTTTTATCATCGCTTTTGCTTTGTTTATTGCACCATTTTTGTTTGGAGACCGTTCTTGCTTTTGCTTATTCTTAGGTAAAAAAAGCACGATCAATCGATACCGCTAAAGGTAACACAAAGCAACTCAGGAAGTATGCCTGGAAGCCCTTAAGTGATGACATAAATATGTTGTGAATTTCGCATTTCAGGTGGAAAGAACGATCACTCTCTAGGCCGATGCATGGGGCCAGGCGGGGGATTGCGCGGCAGGCCATGGCATGGATTATTGCCTTGCTTTGCAATCCCGGTTTTCTGTTTTAGAACTTGCTGCGTACCCCAAGAATCAAGCTGCGTCCTGGTTGTGGTGCGATGTCTTTCAACACGGAAGTCGCCAGACGGATATCCTGATTCAACAGATTTTTGGCCAAGGCAAACCAAGTGAGCCGAAGCGTCCCCAGCGTCTGGGTATACGAGAGATTGGCGTCGATTTTGGTGTATGCCGGCGTCACGCGGTTTTCAAAGGTCGCCAGCCGATCTTGTTGCTGTGCGCGCAGGACAGTGACGCCGCTACGCCATGCACCCTGTACATAACCGAGATCGACACCGTAACGGCTGGCCGGTTGCAATGGCAGGTTGCCCATCTGATCCAGCTTGCCGCGTGAGGCATCGGCAAAGCCGCGTATCGAAAAACCTTCGCCGCGCAGGTTGTAGCTTATTTCCGCTTCGGCGCCGCGGATGGTGGCGTCCGCCTGCGACCAGAAGCGTTCGGTGAACTCGCCGTCCAGCTCTGGCGCACCGCTGGCGTCAACCTGGCCGGCATTACGGCCAAACACATAATTGCTGACATGATTCTGGAACAGATTGGCTTTCCAGCGAATCAGCCCTGTAGTTTTTTGCAAGGTCAGTTCGATATTGCGCGAGGTTTCTTTTTTCAAGCTCGGATCGCCGATATCGAAAGTGGCGGTGGATTCGTGCGGGCCGTTGGAATACAGTTCTTCGGCAGCCGGTGCGCGTTGCGCGATTGAAACCGTGGGGCCGAAGCCGTATCCTGGCATGAAATTCCACAAAGCACCGACCGAATAGGATGCCAGGCTGAATTTGCGGTCAGCGAAACCGGACTCCGCATCGGGCCGGCGTTTGACCGATTCAAGACGCAAGCCGGCGCTAGTCAGCAGCGGACCAAAATTGCGTTCTTCCACCAGGAACGCCGCGATCGAAGTTGATTTGGTACGCGGTATGGTATTGGGCAGACCGCTCTCCGCAGCCAAGGCCGAGAAGCGCGTGTCTTCGGTTTGCATGCCGAAAGTGCCGTGCCAGCCGGCCAATGGTTTGTGCGCGAGTTCCCATCGGCTCTCGGTCGACTGGTTGGAGAAAATCGTGTTCGGTGTGCCGTTTTCCTGTTTCTCGGTGTGGGTGTAGTCGGTGTGGCCCAGCTTGAATGTGAATTTTTCGAAGCCTGCCAGCGGCTGGTCGACCTGGCCGGCGATGTCGTAACGGGTTTGATGCAGATCGATAAAGGACTTTTCTGCAGTGGGGATGCCATAGTGGTCGTCCAGGGTTGCCACCGAGGCGCCGACATAACCCCAGGAAGCCAGGTAGGAGGCGCCAGCGCCGACACCGGTTTCGTGGGTAAAGGAATTAGGCAGGCGGCCCGACGCTGAACCGGGATCGTTCTGGCTGGCATGGCCGGGGATCTTGTAATTTCCGGTATCGCGCCAGTTGCCGTCCAGATGCATGCCGATCGGTCCGGTGGCGCCGTCCAGGGTCAGAGAGGTGCTTCTGCCGTTATCGACGCTGCTATAGCGGGCCTCGGCTTCGCCACTGATCTCTTTTTGTAATTGGGTCGGGATGCGGTCATTGACGACGTTGACCAGGCCGCCGATTGCGCCGGAACCATACAACAGAGCGGCGGGGCCGCGCAGGATTTCAATTTGGCGGGCGGTAGCGGCTTCAGTGGCTACCGCATGATCGTTGGACAGGCTCGATACGTCGGCCACCGACATGCCGTTTTGCAGGATCTTGACGCGTGGACCTTCCATGCCGCGAATGATCGGGCGGGAAGCGCCGGCGCCGAAACCGGATGCCGATACGCCCAGTTCTTGCGACAAGGTGTCGCCCAGCGAGGCGCCGGTCTTGTTGCGCAATTCTTCACCGGACAAGACTTTGGTCGGCGTCAGGATCTGGGTATCGACATTGGCGTTGAGCGGACTGGCGTTGACCACGATGGGTGGCAAGGTTTTAGTTGCATCGATAGTGTCGCTCTGGGCGGATGCAGTAGACGACAGAACGGACAGCGCGGATAGAACCGCACTGGATAACAGCGTACGTTGGGCAGACATGATGATTCCTAGACAGGTGATGGCCGTCGCTTTTCATATCGATGCGGAAGCTGTACGCGACAGCGCCAGGCCAAAGCCTGCAGCTCCAGGCGACATCAGTCGTCGGCAGCAAGGCATGGCCAGAGCGCGATCGGGCACGGATTATCCGGACGACGGCCATATCGGCGATAGGGCGACGGCAATAAATAATTCGATGCGTTTGATGCTTCGGGATGAGCGAAACGAGTGAAGCGTCCTGTCAGGAACGGGGCGGTGCGCGTGGTGAAAAATGGCAGGTAAACGGCGCATCCCAAGAGGCGAATGCCTGCCACAAGGCCAGCAGGTGTTTGCCGGGTAGTGGCGGTAGCGCTAGAGGCGTCGAGTAAATCGCCGCTGCCAGGGTGGCGTCATCGAAGGCTGCGCAAGAGTGATGTGCTTTGCCGCCGCCTTCGATGGTGCGTTCAATCACCGACGTCATGTGCGTCAGGCGGGTCGACGGCTTGTTTTCCCAGGCTGCGTGGACGATGCTATGCGTCAGCCCCAGCCATTGGGCGAACAGGATCGCACATATCAGCACGAACACCAGCAGCGGCGCCAGGGCGGTGTGCTGGAGGCGTCTTGAGCGGCATGCTTGGGCTGACATCAAGGAGTCTGGATAACGTAAAAGCGCGTGAAAGCGGCAGAGGAAGCGCTAGTGATCAGGCCGCAGACAAACTACGCAAGCCTGCTATGCTGCTCCGGCTTGCGTTTTCCCCAAGCCGGACCGCTATCGAGAATCAATCGCCGTAAAGCTTTTGTTTCAGTTCGCGACGTTGTTGTGCTTCCAGCGACAGGGTAGCCGTTGGCCGCGCCAGCAAACGTGGAATGCCGATAGGCTCGCCGGTTTCTTCGCACCAGCCATACTCGCCGGCGTCAATCGATGCGATCGACTGCTGTACTTTCTTCAGCAATTTGCGCTCACGATCGCGGGTCCGCAGTTCGAGCGCATGTTCTTCTTCGATGGTCGCACGGTCTGCAGGATCCGGCACCAGGACGGTTTCACGCAAATGTTCAGTGGTTTCTCCTGCATTCTTGAGCAGGTCGATTTCTAACTGCTGCAAACGCGCTTTGAAGAAAGCCAGTTGCGCCTCATTCATGTAGTCCTTTTCGCTCATCTTGAGGATTTGCTCTTCGGTCAACAGAATGGATTCAGAGGTTGGTTTGGTTGTTTTAGTAGCCACTTCGCTTGCTTTCGATACGACGTTTTTTTCAATTTTATCCGTTGATCCGGCACTTACGGGCTTGTTGCTGGTGCTGCCAGCACCGGATCTGGCCGTTGGGGAACTCAGTTTCTTTGTAACAGAACTACCGCTCGTTGTATTACGCGTTACCTCGTTGCGCGTTTCCTTGTCAGCTGCAGGATCGGATTTTGTAACAGATTTGGCAATCGCCGTTTTCTTGGCTAGCGATTTTACAACAGGTTTGGGACTGGGTTTGGCAACTTTAGGCACGGCCTTGTTTGCGGTTGCAGCAGGGGGCTCGGTCTTCCGCGGCGCCTTGGCGGAGAGTTTTGCCGATTTTTCAGCTATTTTTTCACTGGCGGGAGCACTAGCCTGCCGGGCTTTCGGCGTCATTTTGCCTAGCGAGGCCGCTGCCTTCTTGGCAACGGTCTTTTTAACGGTCAGGTTCATGGTCCTCTCCTTAAATCAGCAACCAAGCGACGATGCGATTGGCCCGCTATCCAGTGATTTCCCAGCGCAAAACTGCCATAGTTTATACCAAACATTGCTCCAAACCGCGAATAAAAATGTCTTTCGGCAGATTCTTGCCAATGAAGACCATTTTGCTGCCGCGTGTCTCATTCTCATCCCATTTACCGCCGACATCGCTGCCCATGATCTGGTGCACTCCTTGGAACACTACCTTGCGGTCGGCGCCATCCATCAACAATACGCCTTTGTAGCGCAACATGCGCGGTCCGTAGACTTGTACCAGGCCGCCGAGAAACTCGTCAAGGCGCGCGGTATCGAATGGCCTTTCACTTTTGAACACAAAAGCCGCGATTTCGTCGTCGTGATGCGGGCGATGATGGTCGTGATGATCGTGGTGGGCATGTCCTTCATGTTGATGGGATGGGTGGTCGCAATCGTCGCCGCTATGCTCGTGGGCATGTTCTTCGGTTGCCAAAAAATCAGGGTCGATTTCCAGCTTGGCGTTGAGATTGAAACCACGGATATCCAGGATTTCGTCTATCGGCGTGTGTTGCGGATCGAGAGTAATGACCGGTGCGCGCGGATTGATGCGTTTCAGACGGCTGGTCAAGACGGCCACTTCTTCTGTGCTGACCAGATCGGTTTTGGAGAGCAGCAACTTATCGGCAAAGCCTACCTGGCGTTGCGCTTCTTCTTGTTGATCGAGCTGCGCCATTGCATGTTTTGCATCGACTACGGTGACGATGGCGTCCAGCATGAAGTGCATCGCCACTTCATCGTCGACAAAGAAGGTTTGCGCTACCGGCCCTGGATTGGCCATGCCGGTGGTTTCGATAATCACCCGGTCAAAGTTTAGTTCGCCCGCGGTACGGCGGCGTGCCAGCGTGGTCAGCGCAACGATCAGGTCGCCGCGCACGGTGCAGCAGATGCAGCCGTTGTTCATCTCGACGATTTGCTCGGTGCTGTCCTGCACCAGGATTTCATTGTCGATATTTTCCTGGCCGAATTCATTTTCAATCACGGCGATTTTATGGCCATGCTGCTGTTGCAGGATGCGGTTCAGCAAAGTGGTTTTGCCGGCGCCGAGAAAGCCGGTCAGGATAGTGGTCGGAATAAGTGCCATGGTCAGATTCAGAAAAATAAAAAACGATAAAAAGCGGGATAGGATTCAGATCAGTCACGCTGCTGCAGGGCTGTTTCAACAATGCTGTTACACAACGCTGCTACACCAATCAATGGGAGCAATCGGCGCACCAGCCCTTGATGGTCAGTTCGATTTCATGACCCTGAAAACCCTTGCCTAGCGTGTCTTGCAAAGCTTGTTGCAACTGCTTGCGCAGCTTGGCCGGGGTGCTGCCGGCATGGTTGTCGCCGAGCGCCAGTATGCTATCCAGGAAACCGGCGTCGCCGCTGCCGTCCAGGCAAAACACCTTGGCGCAACGGGTGCATTTGAAATGTCCGTGTTGATGCTGATGCTGGGTCTGGTGCGCTGCGGCGCTGTGTTCGGTACCGGCGCTATAACGGAATACGCGGTCGTCGCCGGCAATCTTGTGCGCCAGGCCGGCGTCGGTCAGGCAATCGAGGGCGCGATACAAGGTCACCCGGTCCATCTCGACAAATTGATCCTGCATGTCCTGATGCGAAAAAGCGCAACGTGCTTCCAGCAGGGCCGCCAGGACTTTGATGCGGGCAGGCGTGATGCGCAGCGCGACTTCGCGCAACTGCGCCTCGGCCAGTGCCGCCGCATGTGGTTGGGAGTTGCCCTTGGCGGCTGCAGTGGCAGCGGTAGATTTGGATTTCGGGCCTGGATTCATAATGCGATGTGGGTAGGTGAGACGCCAATTATGCCTGAAATGCAATTCAGTTGCATATTTGATGTCGGATGTGGCTCAATCCCGGTAGTTAAAACGCTTGCTGCCTGCTGATCATTTATCTGAAATTTTTTTTGCGCGCGGGTGGGCGGCGTCATAGACCTGCGCCAGGCGCTGGAAATCAAGCGAGGTGTAGACCTGGGTGGCGGCAATCGATGCGTGCCCCAGCAGCTCCTGCACTGCGCGCAAATCGCCGGAACCCTGCAGCATGTGCGAGGCGAATGAATGGCGTAGCACATGGGGATGGACATTGCTGGCGATGCCGAGCGACTGCGCATGATGTTTCAAGCGCAATTGAACCACGCGCGGCGACACGCGGGTGCCGCGTTCGGTCAAGAATAACGCCGCAGTATGCTGTTCCTGATCGCCTTTGAGCAGCGTTTCGCGTTGCGGCAGCCATGCCGCGATAGCTTGTATTGCCGGCTTGCCTACCGGTACGCTGCGTTTTTTCCCGCCTTTGCCGGTGACTGTCACTTCCGCCGCATCCAGATCGATCCAACCGGCCGATTCGTAGTCAGCCAGCCGCTTGTAACGTAGGTCCAGCCCCACCAGTTCCGAGACCCGCAGCCCGCTGGAATACAGCAATTCAAACATCGCGTGATTGCATAGCGCCATGCTGGATCCGGCATCGGCCAGCGGGTTGGGGCTGGCAACCAGATGTATCGCGTCATCCGCCGCCATCGCTTTCGGCAGCGGTTTGGCGCGTTTTGGCGCTTTGACGCCTTCGACAGGGTTGCTGGCAAGTGTGGTCTGTTCCGCCAGCCATTCGAAAAATCCGCGCCAGGCTGACAACTTGCGCGCAATCGAACTCGGATTCAAGCCGCGGGAGTGCAATTGCGCGGCAAATTTACGAATGTGGAAGTGAGTGACGGCGGCGAATTCCCAATGCTCGCCCAGCGCTTGTGTCAGGGCCGCCAGTTCTTTCAGATCACGGGCGTAGTTGCTGATGGTATGCGTTGACAGCTGGCGCTGACCGGCCAGGCTATCCAGATAGCTGCTCAGGTAAGTTGAATTGGTATCGCCGCTCACGATGTCGAAGGATGAGGATGCACCAGGGCTACGCGAGCAAGCAAGCCAGTGCCGCGCTGGCCGTTTCGCCAATTTGCACCAGGAAGTCGGTCGCCATGTCGGCGCTGAAGCGTTGCGGATCGGGGGAGCCCAGCACTAGCAGGCCGAAGGTTGCCGAGGTGGCGCTAGTGCTGCGTAGCGGCAGCATGGCAACGGACTGGACGTCGTGTTCAAGCCAGGCGGCAGCTTCGAAATCATTATTGCTGCCGCAAAACGGCAGGCTCAAGCCATTGGCGAAAAGTTTGACATCCTCGGAAGCCGCTGCCGCAAACCAGGTGTGCGAATAATCCTCGGCCACACCCCACAAGCGCAAGGTAGCCTGAGGCACTGCAAAGCTGGTGCGCAGGCCATCGACCAGTGTGTGCGGCAAGTCAACGTCATTACGCGCCAACAGCAAGCTGCGAGTCCAGGTATGCAGTTTATGCGAGCTGGCGTCATTTTCCTGGGCATTGCGCATCATGTCGGCGAGTCGCAAATCCTGCAATTTGATTTTCTCGCGCAGCACCTCCATCTGCCGCTCCTGCAGCGACACAGCGCGGCCTAACAAGGGGCTGCTGAGGCGGATCTTTGCCAGCAGTTCGGCATGTTCTTCGAAAAAATGGGGGGAGTCGATCAGATATTGGGCGACAGTATCGGGATCAAGTTGGGAGCTCATGAGGTGTGTGGACAAGGTCGGTGATGAAGAGAAGAAAAAGAATGATCAAGAGTACACCGCTATCGCGCTGCGTGACAACCCGGCAGCACGAGAGAGTTCGGCACGGGGTTCAGCTCAATGAGCGCGGCACAATAAAAAAGGCCCACATGGCAAGCCATGTGGGCCTTTTACATCTCTAGTCAAGCAACCTGGCCCGCTTGCTGCTGCGGGTTCGGTTAGCTTAAATTAGAACTTGTGACGGATACCAACAGCAACTGCTGTTTGGTTTTGCTTGTCAGTGTTGCTGCCGATGCCGTCACCGAAGACGCCTGGATTGGCAGCATCTTTAGCGCGCAGGTTCGAAACGAATGCATACAGGTCAGTACGCTTCGACAGGAAGTAGTCAGTACCCAGGTTGATTTGGGTCAGCTTACCCTTAGGGGAGTTTGCATCAGCAAATGTCAGCTTGTTGTACTGAACGCTAGCTAACAGGTGCAGAGGAGCTGTAACTGAGTAGTTCACACCCAGTTCGAAGATGTCAGCTTTGCTGTTGTTGGTGCCGCCAATGCTGAAGGCGCCGATTGGTGTCAGACCCAGAGTAGTCGAGCTGACTGCCAGAGGTTGCTTAACGCGCGACCAGTTACCGTACAGACGTGCAGGACCAACTTGGTAGCTAGCACCCAAGCTGAAAGTCTTCAGAGCTGTATCGCCAGCAGCGCCATAGCTATTGTTGAATACTGGCGAGCTGTTATTCAGCAGGGAAGCATCGCTGGCATTGCTATTGCCGGCAGCCGAAACAGTGCCCAATTTCGATTGGTAGTAAGCTGCGAACAGACCCAGTGGGCCGTTTGCGTACTGACCGCCCAGACCGAACGATTGGCCGCTCGAAGTTTTGCCAGCTGCTTCGCCGAAGCCATAGATTGCGCTACCTGTGAAGCCAGCGAAATCTGGTGTGTTGTAACGGATCGAATTGTTGGTACGTGTACCTTCCAAACGGTCCAGGTTGTGACCGACGGAACCAGTTACGCCGCCGAAGTCTTGAACCGAAGTCCATTGGCTGACGTCGTCCAGGATGTCAGTCTGACGACCCAGCAGAACGGAACCGAAGTTGCCGCCCAGACCGACCACCGACTTACGACGGAACAGAGTTGTCGAGGACTTGCTGTCTTGACCGTTCAAAGCGCCAGTGTCATTGTTGAAACCAGCTTCCAATTGGAACAGAGCCTTCAGACCGCCGCCCAGATCTTCAACGCCTTTGAAACCCAGACGCGAACCTTGGATAACGCCGGAGTTAACGCTGAATTTGCTACCAGTAGTGCCGGCGCCAGCCGAAGCCTTGCTTGTGTACACGATACCAGTATCAACGATACCGTAGATGGTTACGGAGCTTTGAGCTTGTGCTGCACCTGCGATTGCGCCGAGTACGGCCAGTGCGATTAGTGATTTCTTCATTTGACGTCCTTTATTTAGAAAACTGTCTTAAGGATCCGTACATCTTGCCGGATGGATGAACATTAAGGTGTCTCGCTGGCTATGCTGGCGGTTTGGTTTCCTGTGACGCTATAAATTGGTCGAAATTGAGGAAGATTGTTAATTGTGTTGTATTTTTGTGACACGAGGCGGGGCGAGCCTGGCTCTGGCCTGGCTGTATGTTTCCGCATGACTTGGTGGGGTGCGCCGAAAACGCAGGATAGGTGTTATTTACTGTCTGGCATGCTAAAGATGCATGGCGCATCAGAGCAGGTAAAGAACGTATTTCCAGTTTGCTTAAAGTGAACTCTGGCGACAATATGCGCCAAAATCTTCTATTTCTAGATAATCTCGGGCTACGCACCGTTAGTTCCTCTTCTCAGTTGCGACGGTTAATACGCCGGACTGGGAAGAGGGGGGGGGGCAAGCAGCCCCCCATAACGCAATCGAATCTATCGTCAAATGACAATAAAGTTTGATTAGAACTTGTGGCGGATGCCAACTGCAACTGCTGTCTGATTGCTGTTACCGTTGCTACCCTGTACTGCTGGAGCTGTAATGTCGCCAACCAGCGCGCCATTGCGGCCCTTTGCGTAGGAAGCCAGGGTATACAGATCGGTACGCTTGGACAGGTAGTAGTCCAGGCCCAGGCTGAACTGGGTCACGGATGGCTTGGAGCCTTGCAGACCGTCGATCGATGTCTTGGTGTGTTGAACCGCCGCCAGCAAGTGCATCGGTGCTGTTACAGCATAGTCTGCGCCGAGTTCGAAAATATTTTGCTTGAGCACGTCAGGCACGTTGACGCGCGACCAGTTGCCATACAGGCGTGCTGGACCGGCTTGGTAGCTGGCGCCCAGGCTGAATGTCTTGTTGACAGTGGTGCCGTCAAGGTGGGCGGCTGTCAGCTGGGCTGGAGTCAGGCCAGTCAAGGCGGTGATGCCGGAAATCAGCGTGTCGCTAGGGTTGGAGCCAAATTTCGATTGATAGTAACCAGCGTACAGTCCCAATGGGCCGTTAGCGTAAGTGCCGCCAGCGCCGAAGGATTGGCCGGCAGTTGTGTGGCCGGCTTGTTCGCCGAAGCCGTAAATCACGCTACCAGTGAAACCGCTCAGATTCATGCTGTCATAGCGAATCGAATTTTGCGTGCGGATGCCTTCGAGGCGATCAAAAGCGTGCGGGCTGCCTACGAAATTACCGAAATCTTTAACGGATGTGTATGCATGGCCAGCGTCGTCCAGGATGTCGGATTGACGACCCAGCGTAACAGTACCGAAGTTGCCAGCCAGGCCAACCACCGATTTACGAGCAAAGCCGTTGCCATCTGACGCGCCGGTATCGTTCTTGAAGCCCGCTTCCAGTTGGAACAAAGCTTTCAGGCCGCCACCCAGATCTTCGGTGCCCTTGAAGCCGAGGCGGGAAGTATCGATGTTGCCCGAGTCGACGCCGAACTTGCTGCCGTTGCTGGCAGTGCCGGTGCGCACGTTGTGATTCGAGAAAGTGATGCCGGTATCTACGGTACCGTAGATAGTGACGGAGCTTTGAGCTTGTGCTGCGCTAGCGATTGTGCCGAGTGCGGCCAATGCGATGAGTGATTTTTTCATTTAACGTCCTTGATTTGAAAATCGGCTTGAGGATCTGAGCTTTTTGCCGGAGGCGCGAACATTAAATGGGCTTGGCATAAAAGAATTTTATTTTGTTTGTTGGGCAATTGTTATTTTGCAAAAAGCGATGTTGTTTGTGAAATGTGTTGTATTTCGACAACTGATTTTGTGTGCTTTCTGGCTTTTTTTAAAAAAAACTATTGATGGTAGATTCGCGATAGCTCGCAGCCGAGTGATTAATTTGAGTATTTGTGTGGTGTAAAAGACGCGTAGATTGTAAAAATCTGCCTAAAATAAAACAGAATCGATTTATCAAGCATAATTTAGGCTTTTGCAACGAAGGCTTTATGGCTAAACGTGAGGACCTAGCGATCATCCGTGCCGCTCGTGCAGGGCAGGCTGCGGCACAACTGGCTTTAGGCAGCCGCTATCTGTTTGGCGGCAATGGCTTGCCACAAAGCTTCTCGACCGCGCTGCATTGGCTGGGCCGGGCTGCGCAACAACAGGAGTCCGAAGCGTGGATGTTGATCGGCAGTCATATTCCATTGGAGGTAGCGCGTGCCGCTGCTGATCCCTTGGCCCTTTGCGTCTGGTACGAACGGGCTTTTGACGCCGGCTCGATGCAAGCGGGCCTGGTGCTGGCGCAACTGGTATTGACTGGCAACGGCCAGCTTGGCGGTGAGCAGGTATTGCCGGGATTGCGCAGCAAGGTGATCAAAGTATTGGAAGCCGCTGCGAATGCTGGCGTGGCCGAAGCTCAATGGCTGTTGGCGCAACATGCTGACAGTGTGCCCGCAATTGCGGTCAACCGGACGTCGACGCTGGCGCCTGTCAGCGATAACCAGGCCGAGAGCAAGATGGGGCAGGATGCCACCTTGAAGTGGACCGCGCGCGCCGCGGATGCCGGCGTGATGCAGGCGCAGCAATCGCTGGCGCAGCTGGCCTGGGAAAAATCCGACTGGCCGGTTTTCCTGGAAAGAGCGTTGCCGCTGGCCAGAGCGTTGTCGGAACAGTATGCCGATATCTTGGCGCAATTGAATGTGCCGTCGGAAACTCTGGCGCGCCAGCTTGGCGAAGAAAACCTGTCTTTGCTGTTGCGCAGCGCTCAGGTGTTGCAGACCAGCGCCAGCTTTGATGCCGGCGAGGTGCAACAGTTTCTCGAACTGGCCGCATATGGCGACGATAAGGCTGCGCAATTGGCGCTGGGCCTCTGGTATGCCCGCATGAATAGCGATGGCGAGCGGGTGCTGGTAGGAACCGGCTCGGCCAATTATAAAAAGGCAATTCGCTGGCTGACGCTGGCGGGCGAGGCTGGTTTGGCGGACGCCTGGTACGCCCTGTCGCGGATATATTTGAAGTCGGAATTTTCCCAGCGCAATCTGGTGGATATGCAGCGCCATTTGGAACATGCTGCCGAAATGGGGCACTCTGCGGCGCAACTGGAATGCGGACTAAGTGCCTGGCGCAATCGACGCGAAAAACTCACCAACGATGTCCGCGCCGTCTACTGGTTGCAAAAAGCGGCGGCACAGGGCAGCAGCGAGGCGGCAGATCTGCTGGCAAAGATTGCCGACAGCGCGCAGCCGGCAGCCTGGGCGGAAGCGGCAAAACAACAACTGACGCGCGAGCAAGTCAAGGCGCACCCGTTTCTTGCCGCGCGGATTGAGCTCGCGATCTTATTTGGCTTGAGCCGGCCAGAAGCTTTGTTGCTGGATTTGAATCAAGCCGATTGCGGCCATTGCCTGGTAATCGACATCCGAGCCCACTATGCGCGCAGCAAACGTCGTTTGATATTGATCCAGACCGGCGACGAGCGCCAGGCCTTGAGCCGGATTGCGCGCTTGTTTGAAGATGTGGATTGCGGGCCGAATGGACCGGAAGGCAACTATCGGCAGCGCCTGTATCGCTTCAAGGCGGCGACACCGGCCTCTGAGCTCGAAGCCGACGAAGCAACCATTGACAGCTAATCAGCCGTAGTCATTTCGATTTCACCCTCGAATACCGATACCGCCGGGCCGGTCATCATGACCGCTTGCTGATCGCCAGCCCATGCAATCGACAATTCACCGCCATGGGTTTGCACTGTGACCGGCGAATCCAGCAAGCCGCGCCGGATGCCGGCTACCACCGCCGCGCAAGCCCCTGTGCCGCAGGCCAGGGTTTCGCCGGCGCCGCGCTCAAATACACGCAGCTTAATGTGATGGCGATCGACCACTTGCATGAAGCCGGCGTTAACTCGCCGCGGAAAGCGTGGGTGATGCTCTATCAGCGGGCCGTCGATCAAGACCGGCGCTGCCTCGCTGTCTTCAACCACTTGCACCGCGTGCGGATTGCCCATCGACACCACTGAGATCCAGGTTTGTTTGCCCGGAATCTCCAGCGGCCAGAGTACATCCTCGCCCATCGCCTGGCCGCTCAGATTGCTGGCGTCAAACGGCACCGCAGCGGGCGCCAGGATCGGAGCACCCATATCGACCGTGATGCGGCCGTCGTCTTCCAGCTTCGGCTCAATTACGCCGGACATGGTTTCCACCCGAATCGTGCGCTTGCTGGTCAGACCCTTGTCGGTGACAAATTTGACGAATGCGCGGGCGCCATTGCCGCATTGCTCGACTTCGCCGCCGTCAGCGTTATAGATCCGATAACGGAAATCGACACCATCTGTGTCTGATTTTTCCACCACCAGCATTTGATCTGCGCCTACGCCAAAGCGGCGATCGCCCAGTAGCTGCCATTGCGCTGCAGTAAAGTCTATATGCTGGCTGATCGCATCAATCACGACGAAATCATTACCCGCACCGTGCATTTTTGTGAATTTGAGTTTCATACGCGCATTATGATGGAAACGACGCTAGTGCGCAGCAGTGTCAGTCTGCTCCGGCGTGGATGAGGAATAGACATCGGCCTGTCCCGGCGGCCGCGTCTTGAAGCGTTTGTGGGCCCAGAAATATTCGGCCGGCGCTTCCAGGATACGGGCTTCGATAAATGCGTTCATGCGGCGGGTTGCCTCGGCAATATCGTCTCCGGGGTAATTTTCCCAGGCGGGGTAAAAGGTCACTTTCCAACCTTTGTAGCCAGGCAAGAAAGTCGCGATCATTGGCACCACATTGGCTTTGGTGGCGGCGGCGATCCGTGCAGTGGCGGTAAGGGTTGCCGTCGGGATCCCAAAAAACGGCACAAACTCGGCGTCCTTCATGCCGAAATCCATATCCGGCAGCATGATGAAGGGAAAACCTTCGCGCATCGCCCGGATGATCGGCTTGACGCCTTGCTCACGGTTAAACAGCTTGACCGGACGGAAGCGCGAACGCCCCTTCAGCAGCGCTGCATCGATTACCGCATCTTGCTGGCGCGTATAAATAGTGCAGATCGATAGCGCGGAATTCAACACCAGCGCGATGCCGGGAATTTCCAGGCAGACGAAATGCGGGCAAAGCAGAATAGTCGGACCGGCTTGCAAGGTGCTGAGCGGCAGATCCGATTCAATCTTGATCAGGCGGCGCAAGCGGTTTTCAGAGGCCCACCACAGCACGCTACGTTCCAGCACGCTGCGCGAGTATGCCTGGAAGTGGCGGCGCGCCAACGCCACGCGCTCAGTTTCCGGCATGTCTGGAAAACACAGCCGTAGATTGGTCAGCGTAATATGCCGCCGCGGTTTCATGATGATGAACAGTAACGAGCCCAGGGCTTCGCCAACCGGGCCCAGGATCCACAGCGGTAAAAAATGCGCCAGCCACAATAGTCCGAGCAAGGCTCTCATGCCTGCGGCCCCTGTGCGGCAGGGGGCGCGGGCGCCGCCACTCCAGGCGGCGTCTTGTAGCGGTTATAACTCCAGATATATTGCGCCGGGCAACGTGCGATCAGTCTCTCCATGGCCTGGTTGATGGCCAGCGTGCGTTGTTCGGGGCTGTGGCCCGGTGTTTCTTCGAATGGCACAAAGCGGATCACATAACCGCGGCCGAACGGCAACCGTTCGGCATAAGACAGGATAATCGGCGCGCCGCTCATTTGCTGCAGCTTGGCCGGCAAGGTCATGGTGTAGGCTGGACGTCCGAAAAAGTCGGCCCAGATTCCTTCGCCGTTCTGTGGCACCTGATCCGGCAACAAGCCGATCGCCTGGCCCTTTTTGAGTGCCTTGAACAGAGTCCGCACACCCGCCAGATTGGCCGGCGCCAGCAACAGGTTATGACGGCTGCGTGCGCCCTCGATCAAAGGTTTGAGGGCTGCTTTGCGAGGTGGCCGATAGAGTGCGGTAAGCGCGGTCTTGGTGGCGATGGCCTGGGCAATGATTTCAAAGCAGCCCAGGTGCGGGGTCAGGAAGATCACGCCGGTTTTGGCATCCAGCGCTGCTTGCGCCAGTTCCCAGTTTTCGATGGTGGCGGTACCCAACACGCGTTGCGGCGCGGCGCACCAGATGAACGGCAGCTCAAACATGCTCTTGCCGGACTCGCTGATAGCTTGCGGCAAAGCCGCTGGATAACCGGCCCGGAACAGATTGTCTTTTAACTTGCTGCGATACGAAGCAGAGGCCAGGTACACCAGCCAGCCGCCCAGCGTCCCTATTGCGTGTAGGAAAAATAGAGGTAGTGTCGAGAGTAGGCGGAAGAGTGTTACAAGCATTGGCGGAGCTCAATAAGAGCCAAAAGAGGGTGGATTTTGCCGATTTTTTTCAAGAGGCGTAAAATAGCACAATAGTCTGAAAACCGAATGGCGTTGCAAAGCGTTTTTTAGGCCCCAGATAGATTGCTTACAAGAATCGCATTAATATATAGTAACTAGCTGCCGTTATAGTAACCAGCAGCGGTAACTAGCAGCGGTAACTAGCAGCCGTAATTAGAATTTAGAATTAGCATCATCCGCCGAGTTAATAGACAACTTGCGAGGCGGCATACAAATTTCGCTAAAGCGTCGCAGGCTCAACAGGTTTGACTGCGACATGGTCATCACTGTTATTTTTTTAGGAGCCTGCTATGGCGCATGAATACCTCTTCACTTCCGAATCCGTTTCCGAAGGTCATCCCGACAAAGTCTCGGATCAAATCTCTGACGCGATTCTCGATGCAATTCTTACCCAGGACCCGCAAGCCCGGGTTGCTGCCGAAACCCTGTGCAACACCGGCCTGGTAGTACTGGCTGGTGAAGTCACCACTTTTGCCAACGTCGATTACATCGCCGTTGCGCGTGAAACTATCAAGCGTATCGGCTACGACAATGCCGATTTTGGCATCGACTACAAGAGTTGCTCGGTACTGGTCGGCTACGACAAGCAATCACCGGATATCGCCCAAGGAGTGGATGAAGGCAAGGGCCTCGATCTCGATCAGGGCGCCGGTGACCAAGGTCTGATGTTCGGTTATGCCTGTGATGAAACGCCGGAATTGATGCCGGCCGCAATTTATTACGCCCACCGGATCGTCGAACGCCAGTCGCAATTGCGCAAGGACGGCCGCCTGCCTTGGCTGCGCCCGGACGCTAAATCGCAAGTCACGTTGAAATACGTCGATGGCGTGCCAGTGGCGATAGACACCGTGGTGTTGTCGACCCAGCATGCGCCGGACATGCAGCACAAGGCGATTGAAGAAGCGGTGATCGAAGAAATCATCAAGCCGGTAGTGCCGAAGGAGTGGCTGCAAAATACCCGTTACCTGGTCAACCCGACCGGCCGTTTTGTCATCGGCGGTCCGCAAGGCGATTGTGGCCTGACCGGGCGCAAGATCATTGTCGACACCTACGGCGGTGCTGCGCCCCACGGCGGCGGCGCATTCTCTGGAAAAGATCCATCCAAGGTCGACCGCTCGGCGGCTTACGCCGGCCGTTATGTGGCAAAGAATATCGTTGCGGCCGGCCTTGCCACTCGCTGCCAGATCCAGGTGTCGTACGCAATCGGCATTGCCAAACCGACCTCGGTGATGGTGACCACCTTTGGCACCGGCAAGATCAGCGACGAAAAACTGGCGCAACTGGTGCTGGAACATTTTGACTTGCGTCCTAAGGGCATTGTGCAAATGCTCGACTTGCTGCGTCCGATTTATCAAAAAACTGCGGCCTACGGCCATTTCGGCCGGGAAGAGCCGGAATTCACCTGGGAACGTACCGATAAAGCTGCTGCACTGAAAGCAGCTGCGCTGTAATTGCTGTCCGGGCATGGCGGGATTTGTTTTCCCGTCATGCCGCACCGAACACCGGCCACGCCAGAATCGCGCTTTGCACGATTGTAACGACTTGTTACACTGACCTCCTCAGTGACTACCTTGAAAGAAAGATCGGGCGGCAGCAATTAGTGTATTGCACCTGATCTAACCAAGTCCCCACATGGCCTCCGTCCAAAAAATTGCATCTGAATCACCGTCCGATCCGGCGAAACCGCGCCCGATAATCACGGCGTTGCCGCGCTTTCGCCTGGCGGCATGGCTGGTGGCGCTAGCGGCATTGTTTCTGGTGTTGGCCTTGCATATGCTGACAGCCTTGCTGGCCGGCTTGCTGGTGTATGAACTGGTCCGCACATTGACGCCATTTGTGCAGCGCCGGCTGACCAGCGAGCGCGCCCACCTGATTTCGGTAGTGTTCTTATCGGCCATCATTATCGGGCTGTTGACACTGGCTATTTTTGGACTGGTGGCGTTTTTTCACGGCGGTCCCGACCGCATGCAGGTGCTGCAATCGAAATTGATATTGGTGCTGGACCAAGCTCGCACCCAACTACCCGTCTGGATACAACAATACCTGCCAGACGATATCGACGATATCCGGCAAACCCTCAGCGACTGGCTGCAATCCCACAGCAGCGAAGTGCAACTGGCCGGCAAGGAAGCCGTACAGGTATTCGTACATGTACTGATCGGCATGGTGCTGGGCGCCATGATAGCGATGAATGCGGCGCATCCGATGCCTTTGTTGCAACCGCTGGCCAGCGAATTGCTAGGGCGGGCGCATTTGCTGGCGGACGCCTTTCATCGCGTGGTGTTCGCCCAGATCAAGATTTCCTTGCTGAATACGACATTGACAGCGATCTTTCTGTTGGTGGTGCTGCGGCTCGGCGGCGTCCATCTGCCATTGACCAAGACCATGATCATCGTCACTTTCCTGGCGGGTTTGCTGCCGGTGATCGGTAACCTGATTTCCAACACCCTGATCGTGTTGGTTGCCTTGTCGGTATCGGTCTATGTGGCATTGGCTGCATTAGTGTTTCTGGTGGTGATACACAAACTCGAGTATTTCCTCAATGCGCGGATAGTCGGATCGCAAATCAATGCGCGCAGCTGGGAGTTGCTGCTGGTGATGGTGCTGGCCGAAGCGGCATTCGGTTTGCCGGGGTTGGTGGCGGCGCCGATTTACTATGCTTATATCAAGAGCGAGTTGCATGAAATGGGCTGGGTCTGAGGGCTAGCCGGCCATTCGCCAACCCGGATAGCCGGAATATGTATTTCAGCTAGCTGAAAATTTGCTGTTTTGCTTTAAAATAGCGGCTCGTATCCAAGGAGCGTTGCGACAGACATGGTCTGCCAGGCTTGGTACAGTCATTTTGCAACTGCGCTCACGTTACTTTTTTTCTAACGAAAGGAGGGCGTGATGAACGCCGCAGTCATGAACGCATCTACACATTCCTCGACACATTCCACATCTTCAACCCAGGATTACGTGGTTGCCGATATCAGCTTGTCCGCATGGGGCGACAAGGAAATCAAGATCGCCGAAACCGAAATGCCGGGCCTGATGGCAATTCGTGAAGAGTTCGCCGCTGCACAACCGCTCAAGGGCGCACGTATCACTGGTTCGATCCACATGACGATCCAGACCGCGGTGCTGATCCAGACCCTGGAAGCATTGGGCGCCAAGGTACGCTGGGCGTCCTGCAATATCTATTCAACCCAGGATCACGCCGCCGCTGCGATTGCCGCAGCCGGCACGCCAGTGTTCGCCTTCAAGGGTGAATCGCTGGACGACTACTGGGAATTCACGCATCGCATTTTCGAATGGCCGGGCGAAGAGCAAGCCAACATGATCCTCGACGACGGCGGCGATGCAACGCTGTTGCTGCATCTCGGCACCCGCGCTGAAAAAGACGCTTCGGTCTTGAACAATCCAGGCTCAGAAGAAGAAATCTGCCTGTTCAATGCGATCAAGAAAAAGCTGGCGACTTCGCCTGACTGGTACTCGACCCGCCTGGCTCAGATCAAAGGCGTGACCGAAGAAACCACGACCGGCGTGCATCGCTTGTACCAGATGCATAAGGAAGGCAAGCTGGCTTTCCCTGCGATCAACGTCAATGACTCGGTCACCAAATCCAAGTTCGACAATCTGTACGGTTGCCGCGAATCGCTGGTGGATGGCATCAAGCGCGCCACCGACGTCATGATCGCCGGCAAGGTTGCCGTGATCGCCGGTTATGGCGATGTCGGCAAGGGTTCGGCGCAAGCCATGCGCGCCCTGTCGGCCCAAGTCTGGGTGACCGAAGTCGATCCGATCTGCGCCTTGCAGGCAGCAATGGAAGGTTATCGCGTAGTGACCATGGAATACGCCGCCGAACATGGCGACATCTTCGTCACCTGCACCGGCAACTACCATGTGATCACCCACGCCCACATGCAAAAGATGAAAGACCAGGCGATCGTTTGCAACATTGGTCACTTCGATAATGAAATCGAAGTCGCCGCGTTGAAGCAATACACCTGGGAAAACATCAAGCCGCAAGTCGACCACATCATTTTCCCGGACGGCAAGCGCATCATCTTGCTGGCTGAGGGCCGCCTGGTGAACCTGGGTTGCGGTACCGGCCACCCGTCGTATGTGATGAGCTCGTCGTTCGCTAACCAGACCATCGCTCAGATCGAATTGTTCGCGAACACCAAAGCCTATCCGGTTGGCGTATACACCTTGCCAAAACACCTGGACGAAAAAGTCGCGCGCCTGCAGTTGAAAAAACTGAATGCGCAACTGTCTGTATTGACTGAGGAGCAAGCCGCCTATATCGGCGTCAAGCAAACCGGTCCTTACAAACCGGAACACTACCGCTACTAACAGCGAAGCTACGCAGCGGCATGCAAGTGTGCCGCTGCACCGGCCTCGCAAAATAAAAAGGAAGACACGATGCGTTTACTGATTACCTGGCTGATCAATACCCTGGCCTTGCTGGCGGTGCCGTATTTGATGCATTCAGTGCAGTTTGCCAGTTTCGGTGCGGCGCTGATCGCGGCGCTGGTGCTGGGTTTCGTCAATACCTTGATCCGCCCCATCCTGCTGTTGCTGACCTTGCCGGCGACTTTGCTGACGCTGGGTTTGTTCATCTTCATCATCAACGGCTTGATGTTCTGGCTGGTGTCGCATCTGGTGAGCGGATTTTACGTGGCCAGTTTCTGGTCGGCGGTTGGCGGCGCTATCTTGTACAGCATTGTTTCGTGGGCGCTTTCCACTTTGCTATTGAAGAAGAATTAGATGGTACAGAAAAACGCACAAAAGAATTTCAGCATTGAGTTCTTCCCGCCGAAGACACCGGAAGGGGCGGAGAAATTACGGGTGACGCGCGCCAAGCTGGCTGAGCTGCATCCCCGCTATTTTTCGGTCACCTTCGGCGCCGGCGGTTCGACCCAGAAGGGCACGCTGGACACCGTACTCGACATCCGTAGCGAAGGCCACGAGGCGGCGCCGCATCTGTCTTGCCTGGGTAGTTCGCGCGAAGCGCTGCGCACCATCCTGACGCAATACAAGGATCACGGCATCAAGCGCCTGGTGGCGTTGCGCGGCGATTTGCCTAGCGGTTACGGAGCGATGGATATTTCTTCCGGCGAGTTTCGTTATGCTAACGAACTGGTGGAATTCATTCGCGCCGAAACCGGCGACTGGTTTCATATCGAAGTCGCGGCCTATCCTGAAATGCATCCGCAAGCGAAGTCGCCGCAGGACGACGTGCAGCGCTATGTCAACAAGGTGAAAGCGGGCGCCAGCGGCGCCATTACGCAATATTTCTACAACGCCGATGCGTATTTCCGGTTTGTCGAAGAAGCGCAAAAACTGGGGGCCACGATACCGGTGATTGCCGGCATCATGCCGATCACTAATTACTCGCAACTGATGCGGTTTTCAGACATGTGCGGCACTGAAATCCCGCGCTGGATCCGTCTCAAGCTTGCCAGCTACGGTGACGACACGGATTCGATCCGGGCTTTCGGTCTGGATGTCGTGACCCAACTTTGCGAACGGTTGCTGGCAGGCGGTGCGCCCGGTTTGCATTTTTATACGCTGAATCAATCGGCGGCGACTATCGCGATCTGGCAGCGGCTCAAGCTATAAATTAAGCTATAAATTCGTCAAGCTATAAATTCGCTGCCTCAGTGATGACGGCGTCCAGCGCGATATCGTGCGCTGCGCCGTCAAATTCCACCAGTGCGCAAGAATAGGCAATGCCGATTGCCTGCGGGTGTGGCAGCGGCGCCAGCGTCCGGTCATAAAATCCGCCGCCGTAACCCAGCCGTATCTTGTGCTGGTTGAAACCCACGCAGGGAATCAACAAGGCTTGCGGCGTGGTTGCCACATCGCTCGCAGGTATGGCTACTCCAAATCCGTCCTTGGCCATGGCCTCGCCCGGACTCCAGCGGACAAACCGCAAGGGACTGTCGCTGCCCACTACTACCGGCAACGCCAGTTGCATGCCGCGCGCCGCCAGCTCGGCATAGGCAGGGCGCAGGTCCGGTTCGCCGCGGATTGGCCAATACACGCCCAGCACACCGTCTGGATGCGTCTCCGCCCAGAGCGCGGCCCAGGCAATGACCCGCCGCCCAAGCTCGGCATCCCAATCCTGGCGCCGGGCCGGGCTGATCGATTGCCGGCTTGCCAGCAAGGCGCGCCGCAGCAGCGTTTTGTCCGGGCCGGGCGTTGCATCGCTGGCATCACATGCTATGCTAGACGTCATCATTCGCATCCGTAAAAATAAGGTTGGCTAGTTCTATGTTCAAAAAAAAATGGCTTGCTGTTATCGCCGTCGCAGTCGCTTCCTCTGCCGTAATAAGCAGCGCAGCTTACGCCCAAAAACGCTCCGCAAATAACGCCGCAGCGGCCAGCTATACCAGTCAGGACGACGCCTTCCTGGCCTTGCGCGACGCCGCCCGCGCAAACAATGCAGATAAGACGGAGCTGTTGGCTTCTACTTTAAGTGATTATGACATTCCTTCGTATGTCGATTATTACCGCCTGAAGCCCTTGATCAAAGACCTGGTCGCTCCGCAATCCGAGATTCGTGACTACCTGGCGCGCTACGATGGCAGCGCGATTGCTGACCGCCTGCGCAACGACTGGCTGTTGGAGTTGGGCAAGGCGGGCGATTGGACCACCTTCGATGAGCAATATCCGAAATTCGTACTCGACGATGACACCCAGTTGAAATGCTACGCCTTGACTTCGGCGGCGTTGAAAGGCACGAATGTCGCTGCCGAGGCGCGCGCCCTGCTGACTACGCCGAAGGATTACGGTCAGGGTTGTACCGGCCTGATTGGCACGCTGGCGCAGAATGACCAGTTCAGCGCGGACGACGTGTGGTTCCAGATCCGGCAAGCGGTAGAAGCCGGGTTTGCCGTCGTCGCACGCCGCATGACGCCGTATATCGACGCTGACGATTCACAGGTGGCGCAGGCCATCGACAAATCGGCACTGGTGCTTGCGCGCGGCCCTGGAGCCGGCCGCAGCGGCCACGAATTATTCATTCTCGCCTTAGGGCGGATTGCCAAGAACGATAGCGGACGGGCAGCAGCAGCGCTAAGTGCCTCATCCGATCAGTTGACTTCATCCGAACGCTCGCTGGCATGGGCGCAGATAGCATTGCAGTCCGCGCTCAAGCTGGAGCCGCAAGCCATCGATTATTGGCGGCAGGTAAAGGGCAATGTCCCATTGTCGATGGATGCTTATCAGTGGCGCGTCCGTTCTGCACTGCGCGGCGGCGACTGGAAACTGGTCCGAGCCGGAATCGAGGCGATGCCGGCAGCTTTACGTAGCGATCCTGCCTGGATTTACTGGCTGGCGCGGGCCGATAAGTCCGAGGGCAAAGTCGATCAGGCGCAGCAGCAATTCCAGTCGATTGCCGACCAGACCAATTTCTACGGCCAGCTGGCGCTGGAAGAATTGGGGCAGAAAATTATCGCCGTTTCCTCCGCCCAGGAATTCAGTCCGGCCGAAATTGCGCCGATGGCAAATAATCAAGGCTTCCGTCGCGCACTGCGGTTTTTCGACATGAATCTGCGTTTTGAAGGCGTGCGCGAATGGAACTGGGAATTGCGCAAGATGACTGACCGTCAATTGCTGACGGCGGCTGAATTCGCCCGCCAAAACAATGTTCTGGACCGGATGGTGAGCACTTCCGACCGCACCAAGGTCGAAGTCGATTTCAACCAACGCTTTCCGGCGCCTCACCGCGATGTCATGGCCACCAATACCCAAAACCTGGGGCTCGACATGGCATGGGTGTATGGCTTGATCCGGCAAGAATCGCGCTTTATCAGAAGTGCGCGCTCTAATGTCGGCGCCAGCGGCCTGATGCAGGTGATGCCGGCGACGGCGCGCTGGGTCGCGAAAAAAATCGGCCTGAGCGGTTTTACCAATGACCAGATATCTGATGTAAATACCAATATCCTGCTAGGGACGAATTATCTGAGCATGGTGTTAGCGGATCTGGATGGCTCGCAAGCGCTGGCCTCTGCCGCCTACAATGCCGGCCCCGGGCGGCCGCGAGCCTGGCGTTCGACTTTGCCTGGCACGGTCGAAGGCGCGGTTTTTGCGGAATCGATCCCGTTTAATGAAACCCGTGGTTATGTAAAGAATGTGCTGTCCAATGCGACCTATTACGCCGCCCTGTTCGACGGCAAGCCGCAATCCTTGAAAGCGCGGCTGGGCACCGTCGCGCCCAAAGGTTTTGTTGAATCGGCGTTGCCTTGAAATTGCAGTCGAATAGGTAAAACACATGCAAACCACAGAACTTGATCCCAGCCTTTCCGCCGCTTTGCAAAAAGCCGGAGCAGATGGCTTGATACTGGTGATCGCCAACAAGAATTATTCTTCATGGTCGATGCGGCCATGGGTGGCGATGACAGCATTCGGGATTCCGTTCAAAGAGCATAAGATCCTGCTGCGGCAAGCCGATACCGCGAACCAGATAGGGCGCTATTCAGCCAGCGGCCGGCTGCCGATTCTGATGGTGGGCGATACACCGATCTGGGATTCCCTGGCAATTTGCGAATACCTGGCAGAACAGTTTCCCGATCTGGGCATGTGGCCGCAAGATTCTCTGGCGCGCGCCACCGCCCGTTCAATCTGCGCCGAGATGCATTCCGGTTTCGCCGCTCTGCGCTCAGACATGCCGATGGATATCCGCGCGCACAAGCCGGGGCAGGGCCGCACCCCAGGTTCCCAGGCCGACATCGCCCGCGTGATTGAAATCTGGGAGACTTGCTTATCCGAGTTCGGCCATCATCAATTCTTGTTTGGCGCATTCTCGATTGCCGACGCCTATTTTGCGCCGGTGGTGATGCGTTTCCACAGTTACGGCGTATCGCTGGCGCCGGCCTTGCAAGCTTACGCCGAGCGGGTACAGGCGCATCCCGCCGTGGCACGCTGGATACGCGAAGCGTTGGCGGAAACCGAAGTGTTGCCAGACTAACCAGGTGCCATCACAGCTATGAAAGTTTTTGAGGTGGGCGGCGCGGTACGCGACGAGTTGCTTGGCTTACCGGTAAAAGACCGTGATTACGTGGTGGTCGGCGCTACACCGGAAGATATGCTGGCCAAGGGGTTTCGGCCGGTCGGCAAGGATTTCCCGGTGTTCCTGCATCCGCGCACGCATGAGGAATATGCGTTGGCGCGCACCGAGCGCAAGACCGCGCCAGGCTACAAGGGTTTTGTGTTTCATACCGATCCCGATGTCACGCTGGAGCAAGACCTGGTGCGCCGCGATTTGACCATCAACGCCATCGCACGCGCCGACGACGGCACTTTGGCCGATCCGTTTAACGGCCGGCAGGATTTGCAGGATCGGGTATTTCGTCATGTATCCGAGGCTTTCGCCGAAGACCCGGTGCGTATCTTGCGCGTCGCCAGATTTGCCGCGCGCTTTACCGACTTCACGGTAGCGCCGCAGACCAATGCGCTGATGCAGCGCATGGTCGCTGCCGGCGAAGTCGATGCGCTGGTGCCGGAACGGGTGTGGCAGGAGCTGGCGCGCGGCCTGATGGAAACCCAGCCGTCGCGCATGTTCGAGGTCTTGCGCGCCTGCGGTGCGCTGGTTCGCATCCTGCCGGAACTGGATGTCTTGTGGGGCATACCGCAACCGGAAAAATATCATCCGGAAATCGATACCGGCGTACACGTGATGATGGTGGTGGATACCGCTGCGCGCGAAAATTACGAATTACGGGTGCGCTTCGCGGCACTCGTCCATGATCTCGGCAAGGGCGTGACACCGGCCGCCGGCTGGCCTAGTCATCACGGTCACGAAGGGCTTGGCGTGAAGCTGGTGGAACAGGTTTGCCAGCGTCTCAAAGTACCGGGCGAGGCGCGTGACCTGGCCCTCATGACGGCGCGTGAACACGGCAATGTCGGTCGCGCATTCGAGCTGCGCGCAGACACCATCGTGAACTTGCTGGGGCGTTGCGATGCGTTTCGCAAACCGCATCGTTTTATCGATATGCTGCGCGCCACCGAATGCGATTATCGCGGCAGGACCGGGTACGCCGGACGACCCTTTCCGCAACTCGCCTATCTGCAGGCCGCGTTGAAGGCGGCGCGCTCGGTCAACGCCGGCGTGATTGCCGGCATGCTCCAACAACAACCACAACGGATACCTGAAGCCATCCATGTGGCTCGGGTCGAAATGGTTGAGCAGGTGGTGCAAGCACAACGGCCTTGATCCGAGGTAAGCTTATCCGAAAGGGAGAGCGAGGATGACTGCGACAGATGCCAAGGCAGGTTCCGTAAGCGAGGCGCCGGGGAAAACCGGCGGTACCAGCTCGGACAAAACCAAGGCGTCGCGGCCGACCATTTTCGTTAAGGAATTGTCACGCCGCGCCCGCAAGCGTCTGCTGCGCCATTTCCTGGCATTGAGTAGCGGCGATCGCCTGCTGCGCTTCGGTTCGGTGTTGTCGGACGATCTGCTTAGCCGTTATGTCGAAAATATCGATTTTTCACGCGATACGGTGTTTGGTGTCTACGACCGCAAATTGCGCTTGCTCGGGGTCGGTCATCTGGCGTTTGCGCCACGCGAAGCGCTGCCGTCAGTGAGCGCTTCCACCAGCAAGGAGCGGGTCGCCGAATTCGGTGTCTCGGTTGCTGCTTCTGCACGCGGCATGGGGGTCGGCAGCCGTTTGTTCGAACGGGCCGCGATACACTGCCGCAACGTCGATATCGATACCTTGTACGTGCATTGCCTGGCATCGAACAAGGTGATGATGCACATCGCCAAGAAAGCCGGCATGGCCATCCATCGCGATTACGGCGAAGCCGACGCCTATCTGAAATTACCGCCCGCCAATCCGGCCAGCGTGCTGCAAGAGGCCGTCCAGGAACAGGTGGCGACGCTTGACTATACCGTCAAGGCGAATCTGCGTGCAGCACTGAAATGGCTAAGCAGCCTGCCGGGCATTAAGCGTGATTAAATACGCGATTAAATTAAAGTAGCAGGAGCGGTCGCCGCAAATTGGCGCTTAGAGCAAGGGCAGCGCCGTCGTATCTTTAATCCGTTGCAGGGCAAAACTTGATTTGACATCCAGCACCGCCGGATGGCGCAGCAAGGTCTCCATCATGAAGCGCGAAAAATGCGCCATGTCTTCCACATGCACCCGTAACAGAAAATCCATTTCACCCGTCATCGCGTAACAGGCGACCACCTCTGGCCATTGTTCGACCGCCGCCGAGAAGGAGGCACGCGGCGACATGGCCTGGTGTTGTGCTGCCGCTTTGGTGCCGCTCAGGTATTGTGGATCGCTATGTTTTTCCAGGCGCACGTTGATGTAGGCCAGCAAGCCAAGACCGATTTTGTCCGGCTCCAGCAGCGCGACGTATTGCCGGATCACGCCGGCTTGCTCCAGTTGTTTGATACGGCGCAGGCATGGCGACGGTGACAGATTGACCCTTTCCGCCACTTCCTGGTTGCTCAGGCGGCCATCCTCCTGCAAGATCGCCAAAATTTTACGGTCTGTTGCATCCAATGCAATCGTTGGCATAAATGACCCTAAAGAGATTAATTTTTATAATATTATTGCGTAAATTTTTCCGTGCGGGGCTAATTTTGCAATTAACTGCCACCAACTCGGCCCTATACTGTAGCCACGAAAGCAGGAAACGCGTTTAGTTTAGGAAAGCGAAAATGGATGCAAAAGTAGCGAATGTCAGCGTCAATACCGACGATTTTTTTGCCACTGTCGCCGAAAAATCGGACGGCGCTGCGTTGCGTGGCGATTACAGCAAGATCGACGCACAATACGTGGTCAAGCAGGAGTGGGATGCTTACACGCCGGAGCAGCACGCCCTGTGGCGTCGCCTGTATCAACGGCAAGCCAAGTTGATCCCGGGACGGGCTTGCGATGTGTTCATCGAAAGCCTGGAGTTGCTGAACATCGGTGACGGCATCCCGCGCTTCGAAGAGAGTTCAGCCTTGCTGTTCAAGGCCACAGGTTGGACCCTGGTGGCAGTGCCGGGCTTGGTGCCGGATCATATTTTCTTCGAACATCTGGCAAGCCGCCGCTTCCCGGTCACGGTATGGCTGCGCGATCCGGAAGAGTTCGACTACATTGTCGAACCCGATGTGTTCCATGATTTTTTCGGTCATGTTCCACTGTTGTTCAATCCGATTTTTGCCGATCATTTGCAAGATTACGGCAAGGGCGCCTTGAAGGCGATGAAGCTGGGCGGCCTGGCTATGCTGGCGCGCTTGTACTGGTACACCGTCGAATTCGGCCTGATCCAGAGCCCTGAGGGTTTGCGCGTGTATGGCGCCGGGATTTTGTCTTCCGGCGGCGAAATCGAACATTGCCTGACCAGTCCAGAGTCGTTGCGGTTGCCGTTCGATGTCGAGCGCGTGATGCGCACCTTGTACAAGATCGACTCCTACCAGGAAACTTATTTCGTAATTGATGATTTCCAGCAGTTGTTCAACGACACGGCGCCGGATTTTACGCCGATGTATGAGCGGCTGAAGGCGCTCGAACCGTTGCCGGCGAACACTCTGTTGCCTGGCGAAACAAATCTGTCGCTGAAATAAAAAAGCGGATTCTGCCGTGGAAGGCAGAATCCGCAAACTAGTGATAATGGGAACACTAGAGGGAGGAATGCCCGACATGGCTGGTCCAGGGGAGGTATTCAGCCACATCAGACAAGTTGTCATTACACGCTTAGTCGATTCTCATTCCTACTCGATTTACCAGTTGTTACAGTTGTTACGCCCGCTACACGGCGGCCCATTTATGCGGCGTGCATTGAGTCGCACCAGCGCTTGTGATAATCTGGGCGCCGCAACAAATAGCAAAACACAGGACGATTTGCCCAAAAGGCGAAGACGTTTTACCGCGTAGGATAACCTCCACGCAGTGCAATCAAAAACATAATTTTTGGCACGGAGACTGAATGAACGCACCACTCAAATCGGCGCAAGCCTTGCTGCCTACAGAATCGCCGCAAGCGTCTGAAGCTGATCGCATTTCCCTGGATGACAAATTTACGCTGGAGCGTGGCCGTGCTTTCATGACGGGCACACAAGCCATTATTCGTTTGCCGATGCTGCAACGGCAACGCGATGTCCTGGCTGGCCTGAATACCGCCGGTTTTGTTACCGGCTATCGCGGTTCGCCGCTAGGCAGCGTCGATCTGACCGCTGCCAAGGCAAAAAAATATCTGGACGCACATCACGTCAAATTTCATCCCGGCATGAACGAAGATCTGGCCGCGACCAGTGTCTGGGGTACGCAGCAAGTGAACTTGTTCCCGGGCGCTCAATACGATGGCGTATTCGGCTTGTGGTACGGCAAAGGCCCCGGCGTCGACCGCTGCGGCGACGTCTTCAAGCATGCCAACATGGCTGGCACTTCCCAACACGGCGGGGTGCTGGTATTGGCCGGCGACGATCACGCGGCAAAATCCTCGACTACCGCCCATCAGAGCGAACATATCCTGAAAGCATGCGGCATCCCGGTGCTGTATCCGTCCTCGGTGCAGGAGTATCTCGACTACGGCATGCATGGCTGGGCCATGAGCCGGTATACCGGCCTCTGGGTATCGATGAAGTGCGTCACCGATCTGGTCGAGTCCGGCGCCTCGGTCGATCTCGATCCGGATCGCGTCAAGATCGTGTTGCCGACCGCTGCCGATTTCGAACTGCCGGCGGATGGCTTGAACATCCGCTTGCCGGATACCGTGCTGGGACAAGAAGCACGGATGAACAATTACAAATGGTACGCAGCGCTGGCCTATGCCCGCGTCAACAAGCTGAATCAAATCATCTGGGACAGCCCGCGCGCCAAGATCGGCATCATCACCGCCGGCAAATCGTATCTGGATACGCGTCAGGCTTTGGCCGATCTGGGTATCGATGAAAACGTGGCGCGCGACATCGGCATTCGTCTGTACAAGATCGGCATGACCTGGCCGCTGGAAGCGGAAGGTGTGCGTGAGTTTGCGCAAGGCCTGGAAGAAATCCTGGTGGTCGAAGAGAAGCGCCAGATCCTGGAATACCAGGTCAAGGAAGAGTTGTATAACTGGCGCGACGATGTGCGGCCACGCGTGGTCGGCAAATTCGACGATACCGGCGAGTGGAGCAATCGCAGCGGCGAAGGCCATGGCGACTGGCTGCTGCCGGCCACCTACGAGTTGAATCCGGCACAAATCGCCAGAGCGATTGCGACGCGCGTTTCGAAATATTTCGCCGGCCATCCGGTGGCAGAGCGGGTGCAGCAACGAGTCGCCTATCTGGAAGCCAAGGAAGCGCTGTTGAATATCAGCAGCAAGCCCGATCCAAACAAAGATCGGGTTCCCCATTTCTGCTCCGGCTGCCCGCACAATACCTCGACCAAGCTGCCGGATGGCAGCCGTGGTCTGGCTGGCATCGGCTGCCATTACATGGTGTTGTGGATGGATCGGGAATCGTCGACGTTTACCCATATGGGCGGCGAAGGCGTGACCTGGGTCGGCCAGGCGCCATTCACTTCGGAAAAGCATGTGTTTGCCAATCTGGGCGATGGTACTTATTTCCATTCCGGCCTGCTGGCGATTCGCGCTTCGGTTGCCGCCAAGGTGAATATCACCTACAAGATCCTGTTTAACGATGCGGTTGCCATGACCGGCGGCCAGGCCTTCGACGGCCCGCTTGATCCCGCCATGATTTCACGGCAGATTGCGGCAGAAGGCGTGACGCCGATTATCGTGGTGACTGACGAGCCGGATAAATATGCCGCCGACACTAACTGGGCTCCTGGCGTGACGATCCGTCATCGCAGCGAGCTCGATGCGGTCCAGCGCGAACTGCGTGAAATCAGCGGCACTTCCGCGATGATTTACGACCAGACCTGCGCTTCCGAAAAACGTCGTCGCCGGAAACGCAATGAATATCCGGATCCAGCCAAACGCGCCGTGATTAACGAAGCGGTGTGCGAAGGTTGCGGCGATTGCAGCGTGCAATCGAATTGCCTGTCGGTAGAACCATTGGAAACCGAATTCGGCCGCAAACGGCAGATCAATCAGTCCTCGTGCAATAAGGATTTTTCTTGCGTGACCGGGTTTTGCCCGAGTTTCGTCACGGTCGAAGGCGGCAGTCTGAAGAAGCCGGCGAAAGTGGCTGCGACACCCGCTACTGCTGCCGCGCCGGTGGCTAGTCTGCCGTCGCCTGTCTTGCCAAATACGGTAAAGCCTTTCGGCATCCTGGTAACCGGCATCGGCGGCACCGGTGTGGTGACTATCGGCCAGATCCTGGCGATGGCGGCTCACGTCGAGGGTAAAGGTTGCTCGGTGCTGGACATGAGCGGCCTGGCGCAAAAGGGCGGGCCGGTGATGTCGCACGTGCGGCTGGCCGATCATCCCGACGATATTTATTCGACCCGTGTCGGCACCGGTGACGCCGATCTGGTGATCGGCTGCGATGCGATCGTCAGCGCCAACCGCGATGCCTTGTCGCGCATGGGTGAGGGACGTACTTACGCCGCGATCAACTCAACCCGCACGCCGACTGCCGCTTTCGTCAAGAATCCGGATTGGCAGTTCCCCGATGCAGCGGCCGAACAAGATATACGTGCGGCTTGCGGCAGCGACCGGGTGGAGTTCATCGATGCCGGTCGTATCGCTACTGCCTTGATGGGTGACGCCATCGCGACCAATATGTTCATGCTCGGTTACGCCTGGCAAAAAGGCTGGGTGCCATTGCAAGAGGCATCGCTGATGCGGGCGATAGAATTGAACGCTTTGCAGGTCGCGTTTAACAAACAAGCCTTTGTCTGGGGCCGGACTGCAGCTTGCGATTTGGCTGGACTGGAACAACGCACACGCCTCAGCGATACGCCGGCGCAAGTGATTGAATTCAAGCGCGCTCCCAATCTGGATGAGTTGATCAAGCGCCGTGTTGCGGTCCTGACGTCTTATCAGGACGCGGCATATGCCGAGCAATATCGTAGTTTTGTCGAACAGGTGCAGGCTGCCGAAGCGCAATTGTCTCATGCAGAAAGCGGGCGCACAGCGTCGCGCCTGAGCATGGCGGTCGCTACGTATTTGTTCAAGCTGATGGCTTACAAGGATGAATACGAAGTCGCGCGCTTATATACCGACGGCGCCTTCAAGGCCAAGATTGCCGGCATGTTCGAGGGCGACTACAAGCTCAAATTCCATCTGGCGCCGCCGCTGCTTGCCAAGCACGATGCACACGGCCATCTGATCAAACAGGAATTCGGCCCGTGGATGATGCGCGCTTTTGGTGTCTTGGCTAAACTGAAATTCTTGCGCGGCAGTGCCTTGGATATTTTCGGTTATACCGCCGAACGCAAGGAAGAGCGTGGCTTGATCGTGCACTACAAGGAAACCGTTGCTGCCTTGTTGCCGCAGTTGACAGCCGATAATCTGCCGGCTGCCGTGGCAATTGCCAGCATTCCTGAAGAAATTCGCGGCTACGGCCATGTCAAGGAGCGGCATCTGGTTGCAGCACGGACCAAGGAAGCGCAGTTGCTCGATCAGTTCAGTCACCCTGTATCTGAACAAAAAGAGGAGTTGCCGCGATCGGTTGCAGCTTAATCGAGAACGATAAAAAACGGCCGGTAGATGAATGTCTACCGGCCGTTTTTTTATCTACATGTCGACTTTCAGGATTCGGATCAGGCGCCGGCTGTTTGCTTGAATTGCTCATACCCGCGCGCGCGCAAGGCACAGGCCGGACATGTGCCGCAGCCATAACCCCAGTCATGCAAGGCGCCGCGTTCACCCAGATAGCAAGTATGCGTATCGGCCCGGATCAGGTCGACCAAGGAATCGCCACCCAGGTCTTGCGCCAGTTTCCAGGTCTCTGACTTGTCTATCCACATCAAGGGCGTTTCCAGTTTGAGCTGAGTTGCCATACCCAGGTTCAGCGCCACCTGCAAGGCTTTCATCGTGTCGTCGCGGCAATCGGGATAGCCGGAAAAATCGGTTTCGCACATGCCGCCTACCAGCACATTCAAACCACGTCGATAGGCGACGGTGGCCGCTACCGTCATGAACATAAGATTGCGTCCCGGCACAAAGGTGTTCGGCAAGCCGTTTTCCTGCATCACGATTTCAACGTCTTCGGTCATCGCAGTCGATGATATTTTCGAAATCAGCGACAGATCTATCATGTGGTCTTCGCCCAGTTTGTCGGCCCACTGCGGAAACCGGGCGCGGATTTTCTGTAGCAAGACCGGACGCACCGTCAGTTCAACCGCATGCCGCTGGCCGTAATCAAAGCCTATCGTCTCGACCCGCTCGTAGCGCGACAAAGCCCATGCCAGGCAAGTGGTGGAGTCCTGGCCGCCGCTAAACAGGACGATGGCGCCGTTTGGTGTAGTCATATGATTTGCAGTTTAAATATTCAAGAAGAGATTGTATGCTTTATTTTCTGCCCTATTTGCCGGCCTTATTGCTAACTTGTTGCAATGTTTGCTCGACAAAATCTTTGTTCGGTTCGGTAAACCGCAAGCGCACCGGATACCATTCAAGCGACGGCGCCAGCCAGATATCCAACTGCTGGTCCTTGGCGTCCGGCGGCGGCGCTTTGAAAATATGGACGGCGTCCAGATCGCCCATCGGCGTTTTGATTTTTTCAATGTTGATGACCTTGAACGTCCACGCTTCCGCATCGCGCATGCCGGCCACAAAGAATGTCCAGTCCGACCCTGGCTTGAATTGTTTCGGGACCGCTCGCGCCACCGAAATCAATTGCCAGATGATGCTGGTGCGATCCTGCTCGCCACCCTTTAGCGGATAACTCTCGCTGGACTCGGAAAAGCTGATGCTGCCGCTGTCGCGATGGAAAGTCGTGGTGGTGGCTTCCTTGCGAAAGCGCTTATTGATGAATTGCACAGGCGCCAGGCCGTAGCTGTCGATCGAACCTTCGCTGGAGGATTCGAGAATTTTTCCAAACAGCATGGCGCGGGTTTCCGAGGCGACGCTGAAGTGCTTATCGTCTACCTGCCATTTGACGCTGCCTTCGCCACCCAGCGTAATACCGCTCTGCTTGGCTTGAATCGCATAGCTCAGATCGGCCGACGGCGGCAGGTCTATCTTGTACTTGGTGGCAGGATGATCGGTGCTGGCGGCAGAAGCTGCCAGCATGCTGCAGCAAAGTGCGGCGGCCATGGATAGGCGGAGTAAAGGTGATGTCATGATTCTCCAAAAAATAATGCTGCTGCGATTCACAATACTTTAAACACAATACTTTAAAGCACTTGATCCAGTGACGCGGAAAGATCAATTTGCCGATGCCGTATCCAGTAGTTTCATCTTGGACAGCGACATGTCCAGATAGTCGCCGTCAGTTTCGGTAAAGCGTAGTTTGACCGGATACCATTCCTGTTGCGGCGCTAGCCAGATGTCCAGTCGTTGCTGGTGCGAGCCGGCCTCCGGAATGCGAATCACATGCCAGACATCGAGATCGCCACTGGCAACCGTAATTTTTTCCTGGCCGACCACCTGCATGCGCCAGGTTTCAGCGTCCAGCGGGCCGGCAACAAACATATCGATCACCGTGCCCGGGGAAAATTGCGCGCTATCGCCGCGGCCAATGCTGGCCAATTGCCAAACCACGCTGGCGCGGTCTTGTTCGCCGCCGCTGCGCGGGTAACTATTCTGCGACGAGGAAAAGATAATGGCGTTGCGCTCGCGCTGAAAAATCGTCTGGGTGGCGGGCTTGCGGAAACGCTTTTGCGAATAGGTCAGCGGCGCCACGCCAAAACCATTGATTTCACCTTCGCTCTTAAAATCGAGAACGGTAATAAACAGAGCTCCGGCCTCGCCGTTGATGGTGTAACTGCGGTCATTGGATTGCCAGGTGATTTTGCCGCTGCCGTGGTAGTTCTGGCCTTTTTGTAAAGCTTCCACATCGTACTTCAGCTCCGCCGACGGTGGTGGATTGACCTGGTAATGTTTGCCGGCCGCCGGCGCCGCTTCTGCTTGGGCTGAAGGGGCCGGTTCGGTTGTCGGCGGATTGGCGGCAACGGCCGCCGCTGTGTTGGTCGCCAGATCAATTGGAACCGGGGCGGTCGCTCCAAGGTCGATAATGGGCGTAACGGTTTCTCTGATAGGCGTATCCGGCACTTCGACCTGCGGCGCCGGCCGCGGTGCTGCTTTGGGGCGTGCCTTGGCGCTCGGCTTCGGCGTGGGTGCTTGCGGCAGCAGCACTGGCTTTTCAACTGGCGGCAACGGCGTGAGATTGGCCATGATCAGGCGTTCAGGCCTATTGACTGGCGTCGGTATGCTGAACTGGCGGCTGCCCCAGGCGAACAGGAGCAAATGTAGTAGCACCGTGAGCAGCAGCGCCCACAGCCACCGACGACGGCTGGCAAAGGTATAACTCGAAGTTGAGGGCGGTTCGAAAGAAGACGGCATCCGTATAGTGTAAACGTATCCGTCGGGATTAAGCTCGGCAAGACTGGGGCAGGCGATAAACCACGTAAAATATTGCATTTACATCAAACAAGAATAGCCACCGATGCTGCATCGCATACATTACGCCGCCAGCGTCGCGCTGGCAGTCACACTAGGCATGGGCGCCATGACGCCGGCGGCATCTGCCGCACCGACGGCTTTGCCGCCGATCCGGCTTGGCATGATCGAAGGCATGTCGGGACCTTTTGCCAATGCGGGTGAAGCCGTGGAGCGCAATATCCGGTTTGCGGTGGAGCAGGTCAACGGGCGTGGCGGCGTGCGTCTGCCGGATGGTAAACATCTCTTGAGCCTGACTGTGTTTGATAGCAAACAGGGCGTAGAGGATGCGTTATTGCAGCTCAAGCAATTGACCGACCAGAAAATTCCATTCGTATTGGAGGGCAACAGCTCCGCAGTTGCCGGGGCGCTGGTGGACGCCATCAACAAACATAACGCCCGGGTTCCAGACAATCGCGTGTTGTTCCTGAATTACTCGGCAGTCGACCCGGTATTGACCAATGAAAAGTGTAGCTTCTGGCATTTTCGGTTTGACGCCAATGCCGACATGCGGATGCGCGCGCTGGTCGACGTCATTAAAAGCGATAGCAAGGCAAAAAGCGTTTACCTGATCGGCCAGGACTACAGTTTCGGCCAGCAGGTTGCCAAGGCTGCACGTCAGCAACTGCAGGCGGCGCGACCGGATATCAGGATTGTCGGCGACGAGTTGCACCCTATCGGCAAGGTCAAGGATTTTGCGCCTTACATCGCTAAGATCCGTGCCAGCGGCGCCGATACGGTGATCACTGGCAACTGGGGCAACGATCTGACCTTACTGGTGAAAGCCGCCAAGGAGGCCGGTCTGCATCTCAAGTTCTACACCTTTTATGCGAATAGCCTGGGGGCGCCGGCGGCAATTGGCGATGCTGGCGTAGGGACGGTGCGCGCCGTTGCGGAGTGGCATCCGAACGCCGTCGACGGCAATGCCGCCAGCGATGCGTTTTATCGCAGTTTTCGTCAGCGCTATCCGCAGCCGAAAGATGACTATCTGTTTTTGCGTATGGATGTCATGATCGACATGTTGGTGACGGCCATCGAGAAAGCCCAAACCACGGACGCGGTAGCCGTTGCACGGGCGCTGGAAGGAGCGCAATACAAGAGCAAATTTCATGAAGCCAGCATGCGGGCTAGTGATCATCAACTGATACAACCCTTGTATGTGGCGGTGATGCAAAGGCTTGCCGATGGCGGTATCCGGTTTGATAATGAAGGTAGCGGTTACGGCTTCAAAACCGAGCGTTACCTGGCGCCGGCGGCAACGGCGGCGCCCAGTACATGCAAGATGCAGCGTCCCTAAAACGGTAGCAGCTACGAGGCTAGGGGCAAGTTGATAGCTGTTGTAGATTATCTCTGAAGGAGATGTGTGATGAGCAGTTCTAGTATTCCAGGAGTCGACGCAATGCAGGATAGTCTCGAATTCATCAAGAAAATGTGGGGCGGCATGGGCGTGCCCGGCATGGTTGTTCCCACCTTGTCGGTGGAAGAAATCAATAAGAAGATCAGCGATCTGAAAGCCGTGGAGTCGTGGCTGAATCTTAATCTGAATATGTTGCGCACCACGATACAGGCGCTCGAAGTGCAAAGCGCAACCATTTCTGCACTACAGGCAATGGCTGCGGCTAATCAGGCGGGTGTGCAGGCGAGCGTGGATCGCAAGGACGGCGGCGGCAGTGAGTCCAGCGCGAGCGCATGGGCGACGCCGGCCGGGTTCCCGTTTTCATTTATGAGCCCGGCGAAAAATGCTCCTGTTGCGCCGGATCCAGCCGTGCCGCCGGCCGCTGAAGCGCAAGCCGAAAATCCGCCAAGCGCCAGCAGCGCGGCGGATAACTCGCTGGGAAATTCAGGCGCTTGGTGGGACTTGCTGCAAAATCAGTTCAAGCAAGCGGTCAATAGTGTGGTCGCGGCAGAAAAAATGGTGATGCCGGCTAAAGCTGCTGCGGACAGCGAGGCCAAACCAACAGTCAAGCGGCATAGCAAAACTGGCAATGGTACAGCGTCAAAGTCTGCAGGGAAAAAGAGCAGCACCGCCGCCACTGGCGAGACAGCCGCGCGTTCAAGCAAAGCCAAGGCTGTTCCAAAAGAATGACAATATAGGAAGTATCCATGTGGCCGGACGTGCTAATTAGTTAAGTCCTGGTTTTTTAGGGCAGCTTGACTAGCGCCGGATAAGTGCAATGATTAAAGACCGATGCTTGGACGGAAAACTCTAAGTGATATCTTGACTTTGTTGTGATTTAAGCAGGGTTTTTAGCAAAAACTCGGCTCTCAGCCGGTTTATAAACGGTCCCGTAACAAATTCTTGGTAAAATCGAACAGTTAACTCACTTGCTTAAGGTATGTATGCTGTATCCAGAACTGTTTAAATCGCTTGAACAAGTCCGCTGGAACATGGAGACCGATATTCCATGGGACAAGTTTGACGCCACCCAACTGTCCGACGAACAAGCTCAGACTATTCGTATGAATGCGATTACGGAATGGTCGGCGCTGCCTGCAACCGAGATGTTTTTGCGTGATAACCACGGCGACAGCGATTTTTGCGCTTTCATGTCGGTATGGTTTTTTGAAGAGCAAAAGCATTCGCTGGTGCTGATGGAATATCTGCGTCGTTTCCGGCCTGAACTGGTGCCTACCGAAGCTGAGCTGGACAAAGTGCGTTTTGAGTTCGACCCAGCACCGCCGCTGGAAACTCTGATGATGCATTTCTGCGGCGAGATCCGTCTCAACCATTGGTACCGTTGCGCTTCCGATTGGCACACCGAGCCTGTGATTAAGCAAATTTACAAGATCATCAGCCAGGATGAAGCCCGTCATGGCGGCGCTTACCTGCGCTACATGAAGAAGGCCTTGTCTGAAGTGGGCGATAGCGCTTCTGCCGCGTTCGCCAAGATCGGCGTCTTGATGGCATCGGCGCGCCGCACCGAAAAACCGCTGCATCCGACCAATCTGCACGTGAATCAGTCGCTGTTCCCGAACGACACCGTGCAAAGCCGCCTGCCGGATCCGGAGTGGCTGGAACGCTGGCTGGACGAGCAAATCAAATTCGACGGCGTCTGGGAAAAGAAGGTGGTTGACCGCATCCTGCACAATATGTCTCTGCTGTTTGAACGTACCTTTGATACGGTGCAAGAGCTGAATCGCTATCGTAAGGAAGTTGTCGCCCGCCTGGCTTTGACGCCGGCCCAAGCAGTCTGATAGTCTGATGCTGGCGGTGCTAAGCATATAGCGCCGCCAGCGATTGATCCCAAGCCGCATGTTTTGCGGCTTTTTTATTGCGGTTTTTCTATGTTCGCCATGCCTAAATTTGAAACCAAGCTTTGCACCCGCGCTGAATTGAAAGCCCGCGTTGCGGCTTTGCCGCAGCCGGTGGTGTTGACCAACGGTGTATTCGATATCCTGCATCGCGGCCACGTCACCTATTTGGCGCAGGCGCGTGAACAAGGTGCGTCGCTGGTGGTGGCGGTGAATACCGATGCTTCGGTCAAGCGCTTGGGTAAGGGCGACGACAGGCCGATCAATACTTGTGCCGACCGCATGGCTGTATTAGCGGCGCTGGAAGCGGTCAGCCTGGTGGTCGAGTTTGATGAAGATACGGCGTTGGAAGTGGTTCAGGAAGCGCAGCCTGGCGTGTACGTTAAAGGCGGCGATTATCAGATGGATGCGATTCCGGAAGGTCAAGCGGTGCTGGCGTATGGCGGTCAGGTGGTCGCGATCGCGTTCGCGCATGATCGTTCGACCAGCAAATTGTTGAGCAAGGTGCGGCAAGGCTCCTGATTTTCACAAACGACGAGACGAAAAAAAGCGCGGATGCCGCGCTTTTTTTATGCAGGCGCCATTTGTTTTTAGTGTTGATGCGCCGCGTCGGCTGGTTTGCCGGTCAGATCGGTGACGAATACCGACACTTCGATCTTGCCTGCTTTCTGGAAAGTCAGCGTCAGCGGGAATTTGTCGCCGGCTTTCAGTGGCTGGGTCAGGCCGATCAGCATGATGTGATAGCCGTGACCCGGTGTCATGTCGACTTTGCTTGCCGGCAGCAGCTCAATCTCGCCGACTTCGCGCATTTTCATTACATTACCCTCCATGGACATGGTGTGGATCTCGGTGCTTTTTGCGATCAATGAGCTGACGCCTATCAGCTTATCGCTCTCTTTACCGCTATTCTCGATACTCAAGAACGCACCGCCGGCTGGCTGACCGGGAACTGTGGCGCGCGCGTAGGGATGGTCGATGTGCAGGCTGCCGAGCTGGTACTCGTGTGCGTAGGCGGAAACGCTGATGGCGAGAGCACAGAAAAACAGGGAAACGGAACGTAAAGACATGATGAACCTTTGCTTAAATTGGGGAAATGTCGACGGCGAACAGTGCGGTGTTTTCGTTCAATGGCTAGATTGCAGCGGCGGTGCACGCGCCTGAAAATTACTACCAGCCGGATTCGCATCGACTGTTGATGTGACTTGTAGATTGGGGGCCTCGCCTGCTCGTGCGCAAAGAGAACTCTGCATCGGCGTCGTCGGCAACGCAGGATTGTGGGAGGCTGCACAGCAATGTGCACATGCCCGATGATCCTTGGCGTGCAGCGGGTTTTGTTTGGTATCTGTATCCGTGCGCGTCGCGTTGACGCTGCAAATTTCCATCGCCGGACCACTTGCCGCCTGCACGGGCTGCATAGTGCCATTCAGCAAGAAGCTGGAAATGGCGAGCCAAGCGAAAAAGAGGCGGAGATTAGAAGTCATGGTGCCCATTTGCAAGATGGCGGATTATAACAAGCGCGGCTTGATTGTTCCTTTGTTAACGGGAATTTGTTCAGGAGCCGCCGCTAAAGCCGTTTTGGCGCCAGGCTTCATACACTACAACGGCCACTGTATTAGACAGATTCAAGCTGCGATTATCCGGCCGCATCGGCAGGCGGATGCGCTGCGAAGGCGCAAAAGATTCACGTAACGCAGGATCGAGGCCACGGGTTTCCGAGCCGAACACAAATACGTCGCCTGCCTGGAACTTGAGATTGGCAAATGGCGTTGAGCCGTGGGTAGTCATGGCAAACATGCGGCTGGCGTCATAGTTGCCGGCAGCACGCATACTGGCGACGAAGGCGTCCCAGTTGGCATGCACCTGCATGGTGGCGTAGTCGTGATAGTCCAGGCCGGCCCTGCGCATTTTGCTGTCATCGAGGGGAAAGCCAAGCGGTTCAATCAAGTGCAATTGCGCACCGGTATTGGCGCACAAGCGAATGATGTTGCCGGTATTCGGCGGGATTTCCGGTTCAACCAGTACCACGTGGAACAAGGTGATTCTCCTTATATATAGATAGTGGCCCGGATAGTGGGCCGCGAGGAATGCTTAGGGGGTTCTTGCGAACACGAAATTGGTGATGCGGCGGGCGCCGTGCCGGCGTAGCGTTTTCGCCAGTGCATGCAGCGTCTCGCCAGTGGTCATGACATCGTCGATTACACCTATATGACGGCCGCGTATCTGGCTTATGGCCGCTGGCGGCACGGCAAACGCCTGGCGCAGATTGCGACGTCGTTGCTCCATGTCCGGAACCTGAGACTGCGGCAGTGTGTCGCGTTGCCGCCGCAGCAGTCCATGTTGCAAGCCAAGTCCAAGCATGCGCGCAAAGGGCTTGGCTATCTCCAGAGCCTGATTGAAGCCGCGCTGTTGCAAGCGTTGGGCGCTGAGCGGTACCGCAGTCAGGATATCTGGTAAATCCGCCGGCAGTTCAAGTTCAGGATGATTGCAGAGGCTGCGCCGCCCCGCCTCGCATAACATTTGCGCAAACACGGGCGCCAACGCCAGCTGGCCGCCGAATTTTAGCGCCAGAATCAGTTGGTCGGCTGGCGCCGTATAGTCACATGCCACAATGGTGGCGTCGAAGGCTCGGGGTTGTTTCAGACAGTTACCGCATAGCGTTGGTGCGGGACCATCAATCTGAGGCAGCAGATTCGCGCATTGCCTGCAGCGTGCCGGGTGGCGGGAAAAATAATGTTTGCTGCAGCCGTCGCAGATAACGCGCTTGCCGCTTTGCCCGCACAGCGCGCAGCAGGACGGCATGCCCGCCAGGATGCGGGCAAGTTTCTGTTGCGGCCATTGGCGTAGCGCGGAAAATAGCAAAGGCGAGTCTCGTTCTATCAGGTGGATGTTGGCACACTCAGCCTACAGGCAATCAAGCGTGTAAACTACTGCCGATTATCGCATTTCATCTCACCTGCCGGATTCCGATGTCTACTTCACTTCCTCCTTTCGAAACTAGTCTTAGTGCGCCTATCGACTTGCGCCGGGTACGCCAACTGTTTGCCCGGCCTGAACTGGTACGCGAATCAGAGTTCATGCGTCGCGAAATTTCAAGTCGCATGCATGAGCGTCTTGCACTGGTGAAACTAGCGCCGAAGCGTGTACTGGATGCCGGTTGCGGCGCCGGCCCGGATATATATACATTGCAGCAGCGCTTTAGCGAAGCCGCCATTATTGGCTTGGATGCGTCTGTCGCCATGTTGTCGATGGCAAAAGAGCAACGTCAGACGGCGCAGTTATCGGTCAATCGCTTATTAAAGAAGTGGCTGCCATTTACCGGCAACAGCAATGATTTGGCGTCTGCTTTATTGTGCGGCGACTTTGCGCAATTACCGTTAGCGTCAAACACGGTTGATCTGGTCTGGTCCAACTTGGCTTTGCACTGGCATCCGCAGCCGGACCGCGTGTTCGCCGAATGGCGTCGTATATTGCGGGTGGATGGTTTGCTGATGTTCTCTTGCTTCGGTCCTGACACCTTCAAAGAATTGCGCAATGCATTCGCCGCTATCGATGACGGCGCACACGTACTGCCCTTCGTCGATATGCATGATTTTGGCGACATGCTGGTCAATGCCGGTTTCTCGACGCCGGTCATGGACATGGAAACGATCACAGTGACCTACGACACAGTGGAGAAATTGCTGGCAGATGTACGCGCCTGGGGCGGTAATCCATTAGCGACTAGAGGCCGTGGCCTATTGGGGCGCGCTGCGGCGAGTAATCTCAAGGCAGCGTTGGAAGCGAAGCGGCGGCCGGACGGCAAATTGCCGCTGACCTTTGAAATCATCTATGGTCATGCGTTCCGGCCTGTGCCCAAGACTACTAGTGGCGGCGAGTCCATCGTGCAGTGGGATTTGGGCAAAAAGAGATAAATCGAAATATTTTTAACAAAGTACTTGCTGGGTTTTAAAAGGGTTGCTATAGTTCGCCTCCCGTTGAGAACGACGCGAAACAAGCGAAGCAGCTGAGAGGTAAATGA